>Ga0209061_1000170_pt1 | contig 213011 bp, 194 predicted proteins | sample Coa_R1_10_FD_187157 | JGI IMG/M metagenome (GOLD analysis project Ga0209061, IMG submission 187157) | Surface soil microbial communities from Centralia Pennsylvania, which are recovering from an underground coalmine fire - Coalmine... | ecosystem: Environmental > Terrestrial > Soil >... | reverse complement strand
TCCTTGCGCGTCATCGCCCGGATCTCCCTGGCCACCTGCCGCCCCACGTCCTGCATGGTACGGGGGTAGCCGTCAGGGCGGACATCTTCGAGTGCTTATGGAGCGGACATCTCCAGTGCGTGCCACACGCGTGCGAGTTGTGTCTTGACCCATCGCTCTGGGCAGTATACGCGCCAGGCGGGGCTGAGGGGGCCGGATCCGAGTTCAGGGCGTTACGTCCGCTTCGAAGAGTGATCGGCCTGACAGCCGGAGGAGGATGCCGATGCGAGCAAGGATGGGATGGATCGTGGCGACGGTGCTCGTGGCGGGGCCGGCTTGGGCAGCGGTGCTCTGCGAGAAGAAGTCTGGCGCGGTGTACGTACGGACGGCCTGCAAGAAGAAGGAGGTGGCCGTCGACGCTGCTGCGCTCGGTCTGCAGGGCCCGAAAGGGGATACGGGGAGCCCCGGCGGCCCGGGCCCGACGGCGTCGACCTTCGCCAGCAACCCGAACACGAGCGCGATCGGCGGGAGCATCGCGACCGTCGTCCAGCTGACGACGGCCCCGCAAAGCCACGGGGCGCTGACGACGACGTTCGCCTCGCGCGTCGTCGTCAACGGAAGCGTCGTGCTCTCGAACCACATCCCGGCGACGCCGAACGCCTACGAGCGCGAGAGCTGCCAGGCGCAGATCCAGAGGGTGGGGGACGTGAGCTGGACAGACGTCGGGTCGCCGACGGTGGTTGACCTCCCGTACAGCGCGAGCATCGACGTGCAGGTGGGATTCGCGGTCATCGGTGCGATCGAGGAACCGGCGGGGAGCTACGACGTGCGGATCGTCTGCACACCGAGCAATCTGAGCGACCAGATCCACCTGAACGGCGCGAGCGTCACGGTCGTCGCGACCGCGAGCTGAGACCGTAACGCTGGGGCCGGCGTCGGCGGGTCGGTCTTGGCCAGCTGGTGGCGGTACGCAAGGCACGCCACGTGCTCGCAGTCGAGCGGGCTTCCGATGAAGATCCGCCACCGACCCATGGCGACGTCCGCCGTGTCGTCAGCCGGATCCGTGGGGCAGCCGATCTTGTCTGGAACGATGGGGGGCAGTCGGCGCGCGTTGCGGTCTACTGCCCCAGCGTTGCATGCACCTCGACCGGCGCCGGTGTCGTCGCCGACCCGAGGCGCCGCCGCGCCGTGTCTACTGGGATGGCCTGGCTTGCCAGGCGCGCGAGGACGGCATCCACGGCATCGGACGTCTGTGACGCGATGAGCATCCCGTCGATGCCCGCGGCGCGCAGCAGCGCGGCAAGCTTCGCACCCGCGCGGCCGCGCGTGTGTAGGGCGCTCTTTAGGCGGCGGACGAGCCTCGCCGCCTGCTTCGTCTGCTTCTTCGCCGCCTTTGCGTTGCCGGCACCATTCGCGCCGCTAACGCGATCGGCGGTCGTCGATAGGGCGGTCGCGACGTCCTTCACGCGCTCCACCGCGGCCGCGTAGCGCGTGGCGAGCGCCTCGAGACGGCGGCACGTCGCGCGGCCCTTGCCGTGGAGCCCCGAGCACGGCGGCAGCCCAGCGGCCATGGGCGGACGGGACGACGCATCTCGTCTTCACGCCGCGCGAACTGCTCCAACGGCTTGTCCCGCTCGTGCCGCGCCCTCGGATCAACTTGCTGCTCTATCACGGCGTCCTGGCGCCGAACGCGCCGTGGCGCCGCGAGGTGGTCGCGCGCGCTGAGCCCGAGCCGCGCGCGGTCGACCCATCTCCACGGGTGCCGGCGAACGAACAGGCCGAGGAGGGCACGCCTCCGCGGATGCGTCCCAAGTATCGCGCATGGGCCGACCTCATGCGGCGCGCGTTCGAGGCCGATGTGCTGGCCTGTGCGCGGTGCGGGGGACGGATGACGGTTCTGGCGACGATCGACGACCCGGCGGTGATCCACCGGATCCTGACCCACCTTGGCCTCTCGGGGGATGGCGGGGCGGCGTCGCCGCGGCGCGGGCGTCACCCTAGGCGGGAGCCCGCCTCCCGCGGTGACGGACGTCCTTTCAGATCGGCCCGCTGCGCCGAGCCTCACCCAAAGCTGGGGGGCTCGCGCCGTCCACGCCCAGTGCCCTGAGTGGCCGGGCGGGTTGGTACCTCACCGCGTCTTGACGCGTCGCTCTGGGCATTCTACGCCCGCCGCGGGACGCAGCGGTGGTGGGGCCAGGGTCCGACTTCGTACCGTTAAGACAACTTCCCCCGGGTCGTCGTTCCTGCAGCCTCTGGCGACGCGCTGACTACGCGGCGCGGCCGCGCGCGAGCTGCAGCGCCACCCGCGCCACGCGGCGGCCCAGGTGATGGGCGGTCTCGAGGTCCGAGGCGGGCGGCGCCGTCTCGGGCCCCTCGTCCACGTTCGACTGGGCCGCGGCGCCGAGCCAGAAGCCCAGCCGGTTCGGCTCGGCGTCCGAGCCGGCTGAGGAGTTGTTCGCCGGCGGCAGGTCGAGGTTCACCCAGTGCATGCCGTGCTGTGCCGCGAACAGCGCCAGCTCGACGAGCGTCGCGAGCTTGTCGCCCGCCCTCGCGCCGGAGTTGGTGAAGCCCGCCGCGACCTTGTCGCGCCAGGCGTAGCGGCGCAGCACGGGCACCGAGGTCGCCTCCGCGAACGCCTTCCACGCCGCCGACGCGCTGCCCATGTACGTCGGCGCGCCGAAAACGATGGCGTCGGCGGCGGCGAGGTCGTCCCAGCGTTGCGGCGCCTCCTCGACCGGCACCAGGAAAGCCTCCGTTCCAGCGACCTCGGCCGCGCCGGCACACACGGCGGCCGCCTGGCGCGCCGTGTGCCCGAACCCGCTGTGGAACACGACGGCGACCCGGATGCGCGTCATCAGTGGACCGTCCGCAGGTGGCGCAGCTTCTCCGGATTGCGCACCACGTAGATGCCGGCGATGCGATGGCCGTCGGGCTCGAGCGCGGTCGTCTGCAGGACGTCGCCCTGCTCGATCGTGACGAATCCCGGCAACCCGTTGACGTATGCGTAGCGCACGAGCCGCGAGGGCGTCTCCGCGAACAACCGGGCGAGGCCGGCGTGGAGCTGCAGCACGGCCTCGATGCCCGCGACCGGCTCCACCGAGGCCGTCACCTTGCCGCCGCCGTCGGCGTAGGCCGTCACGTCGTCGGCCAGCAACGCACGCAGCGCCCGGAGATCGCCCCGGCGCGAAGCGGTGAAGAACGCGGTCGCGATCTCGAGCCCGCGCTGCCGGGGCACGTCGAACCGGGGCCGATCGGCGCGCACGTGGGCGCGCGCCCGCGCGGCGAGCTGGCGGCAGGCGGCCGGCGTGCGGCCGAGGGTCGCGGCGATCTCGTCGAAGTCCACGCCGAAGACGTCATGGAGCAGGAACGCGGCGCGCTCGAGCGGCGACAGGCGCTCCAGCGCCAGCAGCAGGGGCAGGGTGACGTCGTCGGGCGGCTCCTCCTCGACCACGGGCTCGGGCAGCCACGGCCCGACGTAGGTCTCGCGCTGGCGGCGCGCCGACTTGAGATGATCGAGGCAGAGGCGGGTGACGACGCGGCGGAGGAAGGCCTCCGGCTCGCGCACCTGCGCGCGATCGACCTCGTTCCAGCGCAGGAAGGCCTCCTGCACGACGTCCTCGGCGTCGGCGATCGAGCCGAGCATGCGGTAGGCGACGCACAGGAGGCGCGGGCGGAGGGGTTCGAAGGCAGCCTGGGGGTCCGTCACGCCTGATGGACGAGCAGGCCGGTCGCCGTGTGACATGGTCACCGCGGCCGTAGCCCGAGGGCGGCGCCCCCGCCAGCGCCCGGAATTTTCTCTAAGACGGCCGGCGCGGCACGGGCTACACCGGGGCCATGACCAGCACGCAGATGGCGTTGCCTCCCGGTGCGGTCCTCTACAGATGTCCCGCGGGGTGGTGGGGCCAGGGTCCGACTTCGCACAATACGTGAACTTTCTCCGGTTATCGCGACTACAGCCGGTTGCACGCGGTGCCTTGCTGCGCGCCGTAAGGCGGGCTCGCGCTGCTGTCGATGAGTTGGGGAGGTAGGGCCGGTAGCGCCCGGCCTCACGTCTACCTCCAGACGGATCGCGGCCAGGCCACAGTGACCCGCGCGGAAGGAACGACGCGATCGACGATCGGCCCACGTTCGGCTATTACGCGCCACGTGTTCGCGTCGCACGTGACGCGTCACGTCCTCGCGGCGGCCATCTACGCTGGCGTGACGGTCATGTTCTGCGCGGGGATCGTCGTCCATCCCCTGACAGCGACGCTGACGGCTATGGGCGACGGGTTCCTCACGTTCTGGGACTTCTGGTGGGTCCACAAGGCGCTTTTCGATTTGCACGCAAATCCGCTGCGAACGACGTGGCTCACGTACCCGCACGAGATCAGCCTCGTCTTCCACGTGCTCGATCTTCTGGACGGAGTGCTCACGCTACCGCTGCAGCGCTTCTCGCCCGGGCTGGACGGTGTGACGCTCGCCGTCAACGTCGCCATCTGTCTGAGCTTCCTGCTGTCAGCGCTGGCGGCATATGCAGCGGCGCTCGTGGTGACCGACTCCTGGCTGCCGAGCGTCGTGGCCGGGCTCGGCTACGGGTTTTCGGCGTACCACGTCTCACGCGCCGACATGCCGGTGACCGCCGCCCTCTATTGGCTCCCGCTCTTCGCGGTGCTGGCCGTGCGGGCAATCCGCGACGGGGGCATCGGGCGCATGGCCACGGTGGGCGCCTGCGTCGGGCTCTGCACGTTTCAGTCGGCATACCACGCGCTGCTCCTCTTGCTGCTCGCTCCCTTCGTCGCGCTCGTTGCCGTGCGCGACGGGCTCGACCGGCGGCTGGTCCTGCCGCGTCTCGCGGCTGTCGGGTTCGCAATCGGCATCGGGGCCTCCCCCATGCTCACCCTCGTCGGCGTCGAGCTGCAGCGCGACCACTACACGACGACCGGGGTGCCCATGGGGAAGCCTGTGAGCGCGGACGTCGACTGCCGCGAGTCGATCGACCTCCTCGGGCTGATCGTCCCCGGCCCCACCCAAGGGTTGTGGCGCCCCGTCGCGCCGGCGTGGAATCGCTACCTCGCGCGGCCGACGTGCCCCGTTCCAATGTGGGGGGAGAATGGATACGGGGGAGCGCAGGCATACGTGGGGCTGGTGCCGCTCTGCCTGGCCGGGCTCGCCATTTGGCGCAGCAGGCGTCGCACGCTCCCGTGGGCGCTCGGCGCGCTCTTCTTCGCGAGCTTGGCCCTCGGACCGAACCTCCACGTCGGGGGGCACCATCCTGCGGACGCCATGGCTCCCCTTGCCGTACCGACTCCTCCTGTTTATGCCCGCCGCCGCACGAGGGCTGTTCCACCGCCCGTACTACCTGTGGCCTGGCGCCCTCTTCATGCTCTGGATGCTCGCGGCACAGGGGCTCGCCCTCGCCCACCACGCCAGCGCCGCCTCCGGACGGAAGCGGCTCGCTGGCGCTGGCCTGCTGCTCTGGTTGGTGCTCGACTATGCCTCACCGCCGCTTCGCGCATGGCATGTTCCACACCCGCCTGCGTGGACGCTGATTGCAGCCGACCCCCGTCCCGCAGCGGTGATCGACCTGCCGGCAAGGAGCTGGTCGGATCTCGAGTACTTCTCGTTTGCACAGGTCCTTCACGGGAAGCCGATCGCGCGCGGGTTTGTCTCCCGCTTCGACGACTGGACCGCCCAGCGGGACGAGCTCCTTCGTCAAGCTGAGGTGTCGCCGGTCGCGCTCCGCGCCGTACTCCAGCAGACCGGCCCCGCATATGTCGTCGTCCACCGGGACCTTCCCGGGTGGCGCCCGGTGCCGCTGACTGCAATCGAAAAAGTCCTGACTCCGCTCCGGATTTACGCGGATGCGAGCATGGTCGTTTACCGATGGCCCACGCCGTGAGCATCGCTTGCCGGACGCTCCGCCGGAAAGTGCCTGGCCTACAACCACGCGACCGTCGCCGGCGGATTCGAAGCGACGTCGTAGACCACGCGGTTGACGCCGCGCACCTCGTCGGAAGACGGAGCGCGGGGACACGCGCAGCGCCTCGCCTTGCGCCCGGGGGGCAACGCGGCTACTCTCGCCCGACGCGAAGGGGTCTCGGGTGGTGGCGGCTAGGTCCTGCGCAAGAAGGCATCGCGAACCCCGTCAGGTCCGGAAGGAAGCAGCGGTACCGATTGTCCTCCTGTGCCGCAGGGCACCCTAGCCGTCACCGCCCGGCACCCCGCGCCTCCCGCCCATGAGCTATCAGGTGCTGGCCCGACGGCTTCGGCCGCAGCGATTCGCGGACGTGGTCGGCCAGGAGCACGTCACACGCACCCTCCAGGCCGCGATCGCCGCGGGGCGGGTGGCGCACGCCTTCCTGTTCACCGGTCCCCGCGGAGTCGGCAAGACCACGACCGCGCGCCTCCTCGCCAAGGCCCTCGAGTGCGAGCGCGGCCCGGCGCCCGAGCCCTGCAACCAGTGCTCGACCTGCCGCGAGATCGCCGAAGGCCAGGCGTTCGACGTCCTCGAGATCGACGGCGCGTCCCACACGCAGGTCGACAAGGTGCGCGATCTGATGGAGGCGGCCGCGCACCAGCCGATCAAGAGCCGGTTCAAGATCTACATCATCGACGAAGTGCACATGCTCTCGCCGCACTCCTTCAACGCGCTCTTGAAGACGCTCGAGGAGCCGCCGCCGCAGGTCAAGTTCATCTTCGCGACCACCGAGCCGCACAAGGTGCTGCCGACGGTGCTTTCGCGCTGCCAGCGCTACGATCTCCGCCGCATCGGCATGGCCGAGCTGATCGCGCACCTGCGCGCGGCGGCCGCGGCCGAGGGCGCGGCGCTCGACCAGGGCGCGCTCGCGCTGATCGCGCGCGAGGCGGAGGGAAGCCTCCGCGACGCCCAGTCGCTGCTCGAGCAGGTCCTGGCGGCGGGGCCGGAGGCGACCGACGAGGCGGCGGTGCGCGCGCTCCTCGGGGCGGCGGACCGGCGGCTCGTGGCGGCCGTCGCCGAGGGCATCCTTGCCGGCGACCCGCGGGCGTGTCTCGAGAGCCTCGGACAGCTCTACGCCCACGGGTACGACGCGCAGCGCTTCTGCCGCGATCTCCTCGAGCACTTTCGCCACCTCGCCGTGCTGCGGACGACCGGCGACCGCACGCTCCTCGCCGCGCTGCCCGAGGCCGAGGTGAACGTGCTCGTCGCCCAGGCCGAGCGCCGCTCGGCCGACGACCTGCAGCGGTTCTTCCGCCTGCTGCTCGAGGCGGACGCCACGCTCGCCGCGCCGGCGCGCACGATCGAGCCCCAGCTCGTGCTCGAGATGGCGGTGCTGCGGCTCGCGACGCTGCCGGCGCTCGTGCCCCTCGAGGAGCTGGTCCGGCGGCTCGAGGCGCTCGGCGGCACGGCGGCGCCGGGCGGCACCGGGGCGCCGGGCGGCGATGCACGGCCGGCGCCGCCCGACGCGCCGGACGACCTCTGGGAGCGGTTTCTCGCGCGGGTGCGCCAGGACAAGCTCTCGCTCTACATGACGCTCGCCGCGGGGCGCCCGCTCGGTGTTGCCGACGGGGCGCTGCGCATCGGCATCGAGAACGAGGCGATGCGCCGGGAGCTCGCGCGCAAGGAGACGCTCGATCGCCTGGGTGCGCTCGCGAGCGAGGCGGCGGGACGGACGCTCCGCGTCGAGGTGGGGCCTATGCCCGAGGGGCGGGCGGGCGATACGCCGCTCGGACGGGTCCGCCGCCGCACCGAGGAGACGCTCGCGGACCCGCTGGTCCAGGCGGCGGTGGAGATCTTCGGCGCCGAGGTGCGCGGCGTGCGCGAGCGGCGGCCGTGACGAGGGAACCATGAGCAAGGGCTTCGACCTGGGCGGGCTCTTCCGGCAGGCGCAGCAGCTCCAGGAGCGGCTCGCCTCGGCGCAGGAGGAGCTGGCGTCGCGGACGGTGGAGGGCAGCGCCGGCGGCGGCATGGTGACGGCGACCGTCAATGGCCGCCTCGAGGTGCTCGCGGTGCGCATCGAGCCGACGCTGCTCGAGCAGCCCGACGTGGAGATGCTCCAGGATCTCGTCGTTGCGGCCGTCAACGCTGGCATTCGTGCGGCGCAGCAGATGATGGCCGAGGAGATGGGCAAGGTCACCGGCGGCCTCGGGATCAAGCTGCCCGGGATGCCCTGAGCCGCCGATGGCCCAGACCCCGTCGCTTGCGCGCCTGATCGAGCAGCTCACGCGGCTGCCGGGGATCGGCGAGAAGACCGCGAGCCGCCTCGCGCTCCACATCCTGCGCGCCGAGGCCGACTACGCGCGCGCGCTCGCGAGCGCCATCGTCGCGGTGAAGGAGGAGACCCGGCTCTGCTCGCGCTGCTTCGCGCTCACCGAGGCCGATCCGTGCGCGATCTGCACCGACCCGGAGCGCAGCGGCGACGTCATCTGCGTCGTCGAGGAGCCCGCCGATCTCCTCGCCATCGAGCGGGTGCGGGAGTTCCGCGGCCGCTACCACGTACTCCACGGCGCGCTCGCCCCGCTCGACGGCATCGGCCCCGACGACCTCAAGATCCAGCCGCTGCTCGTGCGGCTGCGCGAGCAGCCGGTGCGCGAGGTCATCCTCGCGACGAACCCCACCGCCGAGGGCGAGGCGACGGCCCTCTATCTCGCGCGGCTGCTCAAGCCGCTCGGGCTGCGCGTCACCCGCATCGCCCACGGGCTCCCGGTGGGCGGCGACCTCGAGTACGCCGACGCGATGACGGTCGGCCGGGCGCTCGAGGGGCGGCGCGAGATGTGAGGGCAGGCAATTGCGAGGTCGCGCCGCTTGCGTGTATAAGCCCGCCGTTCCCCGGTAGCTCAGTCGGTAGAGCGATCGGCTGTGAGCCTTCGCAGCCTCACCGGGAAACCGGTGAGTGAAAAGCGGGTGAATTCAGGGAAGCCTACGTGCAATCGGCATATGGTAATCCTGAGCCGAGCCCTCCGAGACTCGAGGGCGGAGGGAAGGTGCAGAGACTAGGGAGTGACGGAAGAATAAGCTCCCCACGAGCGCCCGCCACCTACGGATCCCGCCCGGGTCCACGGTGAAGAGATAGTCCACCCCCGTCGGAAACGACGGGACGCGGTGTAACCGATTGGTCGCTGGTTCGAGTCCGGCCCGGGGAGCCTCGGGGGGCCCCGCCCGAACGGGCGGGGCCCCGCGCGCTACCAGCGCTCGGGATCGAACATCCGCTCGAGCCGCTCCGCACGGCGGCGCAGGATCTCGCGCTGCTCGGGGTGCGTGAGCACGTAGAGGTCGCCGCGCTCGATGGCGCGCACGACCCGCCGGGCGACGTCCTCGGGCTCGATCACGCTGCCGGCGAGCGTCGCGAGCCCTGGAGGGACGGCCGCTGGCGCCCCGGGGCCGCGCAGCGCAGCCGGCCGCTGGCGCACGCTGTTCACGTCGATGTTCGTGCGCACGACCATCGGGCAGACGACGCTCACGCCCACCCCTTTGGGCGCGAGCTCGCGGTAGAGCGCCTCGCTCAGTCCCACGACCGCGAACTTCGACGCCGAGTACACGCCGAGCCCCTGCATGCCGACGAGGCCCGCCATCGAGGCCGTGTTGACCACGTGGCCGCCGGCGCCCTGGGCGAGGAGCCGCGGGACGAAGACCTCGACGCCGTGCACGACCCCCCAGACGTTCACGCGCAGCGTGTAGACCCAGTCCGCGTGCGTCGCCGTGGCGAGGTCCCCGGGCACGCACACCCCCGCGTTGTTGCAGACGAGATGGACGGCGCCAAAGTGCGCCACGGCGGCGGCGGCGAGCGCCTCGACCTGCGCGCGCTCGCCCACGTCCGTCGGGACGCAGAGCACCTCGGTGCCGTGCGCGGCGAGGTCGGCGGCGACGGCCGCCATGGCCTCGGCGTCGAGGTCGGCGAGCACGAGGTGGGCGCCGCGGGCGGCGAAGGCGCGGGCGAGCGCCGCGCCGATGCCGCTGCCACCGCCGGTCACCACGGCCACGCGCCCCGCGAAGGGGTCCATGACGGCGGTGTAGCGGCTTGCGCCCGCGGGGCGCAAGCCTAGCGCAGGCGGAGCACCCGGCGCTGCGGGTCGATCGCGTAGCGGAAGCGGTTGAGGAAGCTTAGCCCGACGATCCCGTCGAGCCCCGCAGGCACGCCCCCGTAGACGACCGCGGGCACGCCCCCCGCGCGGTTGCCGTCGATGGCGACGTCGGCAAGGTGCACGAGCGGCGCGCTGACGACGCCGTTGGCGGTCTGCAGGGTGACGCGGTCTCCGGAGGGGCGGAGACCGAGGCGCTCGACGAGCTTCGGGGTGATCACGCAGAGGCTCGCGCCCGTGTCGAGGAGAAAGCGCCCGCTCGCCCGCCCGTCGACCGTGACGCGCACGATCCAGGTGCGCCCGTCGCCCTCGAGCGGGATCTCGCTGCGCGGCGCGCTGGCCCACGCGGCGGCGGCGGGTGCGGCGAGAAGGAGCACGGCCGCTGCCGCCGGCAGCAGGCGGCGGAGCATCGGGTCAGACGGCCGGGGCGGTCGGGCGCCCCGTGCGCTCCTGCAGGCAGAGGCGGACCTTCCGCACGAGATCGAGGCCGCTGAAGGGCTTGGTCATGTAGTAGTTGGCGCCCATCGCGAGGCCCTTCTCGATGTCGGCCGGGGACGACTTGGCGGTGAGGAAGATCACCGGCAGATCGGCCGTGCGGCCGTTCGCGCGGATGTGCCGGAGCACCTGGTAGCCGTCGACGTCGGGCATCATGATGTCGAGAATCACCGTGTCGAAGGTCTCCGCCTCGAGCAGCGCGATCGCCTCCCGCCCCCCCGGGCACTTGATCGGCTGCAGCCCCTCCATGCGCAGCCGCGTCTCGATCAGCTCGGCGATGAGCGGGTGATCCTCGACGATCAGAATGCGTGGCTGCTGCTGCGATTGCGACATGGCCGTCCTCCCGTCCTCCTCACGAGATGCCGTAGCGGTCGAGCTTGCGATAGAGCGTGCGCCGCGAGAGCCCGAGCAGCCGCGCGGCCTCGATCCGCTTGCCTCCGGCCGCCTGCAGCGCGCGGAGGATCTGCTCGCGCTCGGCGGCCTCGAGCGAGAGCTCGGGCAGGCGCGGCACGTCCGCGCCGTTGCCCGGCAGCGGCCGCGTCTCGAAGAGGTGCGGTGGCAGGTGCTCGGGCAGGATCACGCTGCCCTTCGAGACGACCATCGCGCGCTCGATCACGTTGGCGAGCTCGCGCACATTGCCCGGCCAGGGGTAGCGGTGGAAGATCGCGAGCACCTGCGGGCTCACCCCGGCGAGCGAGCGCCCGAGCTTCTGGTTGAACGTGGCGACGAAGTGCTGCACGAGCGGCTCGATGTCGTCGAGCCGCTGGCGGAGCGGCGGCAAGTGGATCGCGCCCACGTTCAGCCGGTAGTAGAGGTCGTCGCGGAACTTTCCCTGGCGCACCATCTCGCCGAGATCGCGGTTGGTCGCCGCGATCACCCGGATGTCGATCCGCATCGGATCGGGCGAGCCGATCCGCTTGATCTCGCGGTTTTCGAGCACGCGCAGGAGCTTCACCTGGACGTCGAGCGGCAGCTCGCCGATCTCGTCGAGGAAGATGGTGCCGCCGTGCGCGGCTTCGAAGAGCCCCTTGCGGTCGCGGTCGGCGCCCGTGAACGCGCCGCGCACGTGACCGAAGAGCTCGCTTTCGAGCAGCGTCGGGGCGAGCGAGGCACAGTTGCAGACGAGGTACGGGCGGTCGCGGCGCGGCGAGAGGTTGTGGAGCGCGCGGGCGACCAGCTCCTTGCCCGTGCCGCTCTCCCCCGAGACGAGCGCGGTCGTGGGGTAGCGGGCGAGCCGCTCGACGAACGCGAAGACCTCGAGCATCTGCTGCGTGCGGGCGACGATCCCCTCGAAGGTGACGCAGCCCTGGAGCCGCTGCTCGAGGATGCGCGTGCGGTGCTGGAGGGCGCGCTTCTCGAGCACGGTCTGCAGCACGCGGTCGAGGCGGCGGAAGTCGATGGGCTTCTCGACGTAGTCGGCGGCGCCGAGCTGAATCGCCTCGACTGCGTCCTTGACGCAGGAGTAGGCGCTCATGAGCACGAGCTGGATCTCGGGATCGCGCTCTTTGACGGCGCGGAGGAGATCGAGGCCGGTCATGCCGGGCATGCGCACGTCGGAGAGGATGAGGTCCATCGGCTCTTCGGTGAGCATGTCGAGCGCGGTCTGCCCGCTCTCGGCCACCTTCACCTGGAATCCCTTCTCGGCGAGGAAGACCGCGAGGATCTTGCGGATGTCGGGGTCGTCCTCGACGACCAGCACCTTCGGCTGGTCGCGGCGGTCGGCGCCGTTGTCCATGCCCACGTCGTCGGTGTCGCTCATGGCGTCGGTCGGTGTGCCAGCCGCGGTGGATCGCCGCTGTCCCGGTTGTGCCGCCGCTGACGCAAAGGGCGTGCCGTGTGACGCGCGCGCGCACTGGCGAAGGCCGTCGGATGCGAAAACCGTCGTGACGGCGGGCGCGAAGCCGGGGCGAGGGGGTCGGAGCCTGCGGCGGGCCGGCGCCCCGGAGAACCTGGCGAAGCGGCATCGGGCTGACGATGCGGCGAAAAAGCGCCGAGGAGGGGCCGCGGCGCGCGCCGGTCGAGATGGGCGAGCGCACGCTGCCAGCGGGCGCGCGGCCGAGGCGGGACGCGGGAGGCAAGGCGGGGAAGGGGGGCGCTGCGGTCGCAGCGCCCCCCCTTGCCAGAGGTGGAGCGGCGAGGCGGCCGATCAGGCGCCGCCGCCAAAGAGGCCCGGGCGGCGCAGGAGCTCGTCCGTGAGCCCCCGCTTGCGGGCCAGATCCTCGATCGCCTTCCAGGCGAGCTTGCTCGGCTCGGCGTGCGCGTTCTCCCAGCGGTTGACGGTCGAGACCGTGACTGCGATCTCGTGCGCGAACTCTTCCTGAGTCATGCCGAGCTTCTGCCGGAGGGTGCGGATCAGGTTGCCAGCGTTCTCGTCCATTGCGGGGTCCCTTCTCCTCGTGGGCGTGGCGGAGGCAGGCAGCAAGTGACGTGCCACCAGCGTCGGCAGAGAACGGTGGACGTTCCCCGTGTCAGGCTGTGACGGATGCGGCGAAAAAATGCGCGCGTCGGTGAAGATTCGTCACCCGCTTCCGCGCCTGCCGCGGCGGTTGCCGCGCGCGGGCGTCGGCACCCCATCGCTGTCGCGGCCCCATTGACACTCTAACACGCGGTTTGTTACGTCGCGCTGTCGTCGTGGAGGTCTGCATGCGTCGCTGGGTTCTCGCGGGCGGGACGCTCGCCGTTGCGCTCGCGCTCGGCTGCCATCGCGAGGTCGAGATGCTGCCGCTGATCGACCGGACGATTTACATCACCGACAAGTTCTTCGATGTGCAGGCGCTGTCGAAGGACCGCGCGATCGTGGTGGGCTACGGGGGGAAGATCCTGGAGACCGACAACGGCGGCGCCTCGTGGAGCCAGGTCCCTTCGGGCACCGACGAGGCGCTCTACAGCGTCAAGATGGTCGACGACCAGCACGGCTGGATCGCGGGCCAGGACGGCCTCCTCCTGCACACCGCCGACGGCGGCAAGAGCTGGCAGCCCCAGCAGTCGAACGCGATCTATCAGGAGCGGAACGAGTCGCCCGAGGCCCTCTACCTCTTCGCGGTCGACGCGATCGACGCGGAGCACGCCTGGGCGGTCGGCGACCGCTCGATCCTCACCTCCACCAGCGACGGCGGGAAGACCTGGCGCGCGCGAAAAGTGCCCATGGAGATCGACCTCACCGGCGGCGAATCGATGGTGTCGGCCGACCCGATCTTCTACGACGTCAAGTTCCTCGACGCGCAGCGCGGCTGGATCGTGGGCGAGTTCGGCAAGATCATGCACACCGAGGACGGCGGCGAGACCTGGCACGAGCAGGAGAAGACCCTGATGGAGGGCACCGGGATCATCGACCCACTCGATCTGCCGACGCTCTTTGGACTGCACATGAAGAACGCGCAAGAAGGGATCGCCGCGGGCCTCGAGGGCCACATCGCCCGCACCACCGACGGCGGGCAGCACTGGCGCTTCGATCCGATGGAGATCGAGGCGTCGGCCCCGCTCTACGATCCGCTCTTCAGCCCGGTCGAGCTGCCCGACGGCTCGGGGTGGGCGGTCGGCGGGGCGGGCGAGGTCGTGCACCACGAGCCCGGCCAGGCGGCCTGGAAGCGCGCCAAGCTCGGACAGGACGTGCTCACGTGGCTGCGGGCCGTGAGCTTCTCCGACGCGCAGAACGGCTGGATGGTGGGGGGCTATGGCCTGATCTTCCGGACCACCGACGGCGGCAAGACCTGGCTGCCGTCGCAGGGCTAGGACGGGGGGCGCCATGAGCAGCGGAACCACGAGCGAGCAGGACAAGCGGGCCCTCTACTGGCTCGGCGAGCGGCTGATCGACTACCGCCATCCGGTATCGATCCTGGTGGTCATCGTGACCGCGCTCTTCGCGTACTGGAGCTTCCAGCTTCAGCTCGCGACGAGCTTCGGCGACCTCCTGCCCCAGAGCCACCCCTTCGTCCAGATCCACAACAAGTACGCGAGCACCTTCGGCGGCGCGAACAACATCCAGCTCATGGTGGAGGTGAAGGAGGGGAGCATCTTCACGGTCCCGACGCTCGCCCGCATCTACAAGATCACGGAGGAGATGGATCGGGTTTACGGCGTCAACCATCTCCAGATCGACTCGATCGGGCACCGCTCGACGCGCTATCTGCGCGTGCAGTCGGGCGGCACGCTGCGCTCGGAGCCGGTCATGCTGGGCGTCCCGAAGACCGCCGAGGACGCGGCCCAGATCCGGCGCATCGTGCACAACACGGAGAGCATCTACGGCATCCTCGTCTCGCTCGACGATCGGGCGGCGCTCGTGCGGGCGGGCTTCATCGAGGGTCGCCTCGACTACCGGCGCGTGTTCACCGAGATGAACACGAACGTGATCACGCCGTTCTCTACGGGCTGGATCGGCGCCCTGATTCGCGGGCGCGACCCGCTCAAGCCCGAGCAGCAGGCCCCGGCGGTGGTGGACGCCGTCTACCGCGGGACGCCGGCAGCGGCCGCCGGGCTCCAGGTGAACGACACGATCGTCTCGGTCAACGGCCGGCCGGTTGCCGACCGGCCGGAGCTGGCCGCGGCCGTCGCGAGCTACCGGCCGGGCACGACGCTCACCCTCGGCGTCAAGCGCGGAGGCAGCACCCAGGAGGTGAAGCTCACCACGGCACCGCCCGACCTCACGATCTACGTCGCGGGCGAGCCGCGCCTCTACGGCTACGTGTACAGCTACGCGAACGACGTCTTCTGGATCCTCACCGTCACCTACTGTCTCGAGTGGATCCTGCGCTGGATGTACTTCCACGACTGGCGCGGGGCGCTGCGGCCGACGCTGACGGGGGTGATCGCGGCGTTCTGGGGGCTCGGCTTCGTGCACCTGATCGGCTTCGCACTCGACCCGCTCATCCTGGTGATGCCCTTCCTCATCACGGCGCGCGCGGTGAGCCACGCGATCCAGATGCACGACCGCTACTACGAGGAATACGAGCGGCACAACTGGAACCAGCGCAAGGCCATCGTCGCGGCGTTCGCCGAGCTGTTCGTGCCCACGCTCTCGGGCATCCTCACCGACGCCTTCGGCGTCCTCGTGATCATGCTCGTGCCGGTGGTGATGCTGCGCAAGCTCGCCATCGTCGCCTCGTGGTGGATCCTCGCGATCACGATCGCCGAGCTCCTGCTGAACCCGATCGTGTACTACTACCTGCGCGCCCCCGACCCGGAGGTCGTGCTCGCCCGCGACCGGGGATGGTACCGGCGAACCATCGACCGGTTCACCGATTGGAACCTCTCGCGACTGGGGAAGGTGACGACGCTCGCCTTCTGGCTCGGCGTCCTCGGGATCGGCCTCTTCCTCATGCGCGGCCTCATCGTCGGCGATCCGACCTCGGCGTCGCCGCTCGTCTGGCAGGACTCGCCGTACAACGTCTCGCACGCCCACATCCAGGACAAGTTCGGCGGCGTCGAGCCGCTCATCGTGGTCGCCGAGGGCAAGGACCGCGACGCGATGAAGGACCCGGGCGTGCTCCGCACCATGGAGAAGTTCCAGCGCTACCTCGAACGGGACCGCGACGTGGGCTACAGCTTCTCGCTGGTCGACATCCTGCGCGCGGTGAACGTCGTCTCGCACGAGTTCGAGCCCAAGTGGGGCGTCATCCCGAACACGGCGCGCGACGTGGCGCAGACCTTCTTCCTCATCTTCTCGAGCGCGCCGCCCGCCGAGACCGCCAAGTACGTGACCCCGGACTACGCGACGGCGCACGTGACCTTCTATTGTCGCAACCACAAGGGCGAGAACATCGCGCGCATCATCAAGCGATGCGAGGAGTTCATCGCCGCCCACCCGATGGAGAAGGCGACGTTCAAGCTCGCGGGCGGGTTGATCGGCGTGCTCGCGGCGGCGAACGAGGAGCTGGTGCGCAACGATCTCCTGATGAACCTGCTCGGGTTCGGTACGATCTACGTGATCGTGCTCTTCACGTACCGCTCGTGGGCGGCGGGTTTCTACCTGCTCGCGCCGCTCATCATCTCGAACGTCCTCATCAACGCGATCATGGCCGTCTGGGGCATCGGCGTGAACATCAACACGCTGCCGCTGGTGACCGTCGGCGTGGGCTTCGGCATCGACTACGGGCTCTACATCGTGAGCCGCATCATCGAGGAGATCCGCGTGAACGGCGACCTCGACCTCTCGATCCGCGAGGCCCTGGTCACCTCGGGGAAGGCCGTGAGCTTCACCGCCGTGTGCATGGTGATGAGCACGGCGCTCTGGTGCTACTCGAACATCCGCTTCGACGCCGTCATGGGCGGGCTGCTGGCGATCTGGATGTTCGTGAGCTTCGTCGCCTCGGAGACGCTGATGCCGGTGATGATCGCGTACTTCCGGCCGCGCTTCATCATGCGCCACGCGGCCCGGGTGCGCCCGCAGCCGGCGGCCGCGGCGTCGGCGGCGGCGGTGAGCTAGGAGGCCTCGATGACGCTCTGGCAGTCGGTTGCGATCGTGGTCCTCTTCAGCATCGGCGTCATCGTCGCCGACGAGGTGATGCACGCCCGGCGCCGGCGGCGCCGGGAGCGCGAGCAGGCCGCCCGGGAAGGACACTGACCGCCTTCTGATCGCGGTCGAGCACGTCACCAAGTACTACGGCGCGACGCGCGCCGTCGACGACGTCTCGTTCACCGTCGGGCGCGGCGAGGTGGCGGCGCTGCTCGGCCCGAACGGCTCGGGGAAGAGCACGGTGATGCGCATGATCACCGGCTACTTCTCGCCGACGAGCGGCAGCGTGCACGTCGCCGGCATCGACATGGGCGTCGACTCCCTGCGTGCCCGCCGCCGGATCGGCTACCTGCCCGAGCAGGTGACGCTCTACCCGGACCTCACGGTGCGCCGCTACCTCGGCTTCGTTGCGGGGGTGCGCGGGCTCCGCGGCGGGGCGGCGCGGCGCGCCGTTGACGAGGCGCTTGCGCGCTGTCACCTCGGAGAGGTGGCCGACCGCCTCACGGGCAAGCTCTCGAAGGGCTACCGTCAGCGGGTCGGGCTGGCGCAGGCGCTCCTCGGCGATCCGGAGGTCCTGGTGCTCGACGAGCCCACGGTGGGCCTCGATCCCGTGCAGACCGTCGAGCTGCGCGAGCTCATTCGCGGGCTCGTCGGGCGCACGGTGCTCATCTCGACGCACGTGCTCTCCGAGGCGAGCCAGCTCTGCTCGCGCGTGGTGATTCTCGCCCGGGGCCGGCTCGTCGCCGAGGACACCACCGGCGGGCTCGTGCGGCGGCTCGCGGAGCTCACGCGGCTCACGGTGCGCGTCGAGGGGCCGGCCGCCGCCGTCGAGCGCGCGCTCGCGGCGCTGCCCGGCGTCGCCGGGGTGGAGCGCCTGGCGGGGGAGACGCCGGGCGAGGTCGCCTTCGTCGTGCTCGCTCCCGACCCGCGCCCGGTGCAGCAGCGGCTCGCCGCCGCGATGGTCGCGGGCGGCTGGCCGCTGCTCGAGCTGCGGGCGGCCGCCCCGGGCCTGGAGGACCTCTTCGTGCGCCTCGTGACGGCGGCGGACGGAGGCTAAAGGGCGCATGCGGGCGTTCGTCGCGCTCCTGCGCAAGGAGCTGCGCTCGTACTTTGGCTCGCCGCTCGTCTATCTCGTGGCGGCGGCCTTTCTCGCCTACACCGGCTACTACTTCCACTCCGATCTCATCTACTTCCTCACCTTCGGCTTTGGCGTGAACATCATGGAGAACTTCTGGCAGCTCCTGTTCATGGACGTGCGCCTCGTCCTCATTTTCGCCGTGCCGCTGCTCACCATGCGCCTGTTCGCCGAGGAGCGTCGCCTCGGAACCCTCGAGCTGCTGCTCACCTACCCGCTGCGCGACGGTGCGATCGTGGCGGCGAAGCTCGGGGCGTGCCTCGTCGTGATCGGCGCGCTCCTGGCCGCAACGCTCGTGTACCCCGCGTGGGTCTATCATCTCCAGCCCTTCCCGCTGCGGCCGCTCGCGGCGGCCTACGCCGGGCTCCTCCTGCTCGCCGCGGCCTGCGCCGCCTACGGGGTCTTCGTTTCGTCGCTCACCGACAGTCAGGTGCTCGCGGCCTTCCTCACGTCGATGCCCCTGCTGCTGCTCTGGCTGCTCTCGTGGAACGAGGCTGCGGTCGGCCTCTCGACGCTGCCGCTCTTGCGGGCAATCTCGCTCTTCAACCACTTCCAGCCCTTCGCCGTGGGCATCGTCGACCTGCGCGACGTCTTCTACTTCGTGTACGCCACGGCGCTCTTCGTGTGGGCGACGCTGCGCGTGCTCGAGGCGCGGCAGTGGCGGGCCGGGCGATGACGGCGGCCGGGCAGCGCGCGCGCATCGCCCTCGCCGTGCCCGCGCTGCTCGGGATCTTCGTGCTGGGCGAGCTGCTCCTCGACCGCCACCCGCTGCGCCTCGACCTCACCCCCGACGCGCGCCACACGCTCTCCGACCAGACGCAGCGCGTGCTCGATGCCCTCGACGTCGACGTCCGGGTGATTGCCTTTCTGCGCAGCGAGGATCCCCGCAACCTCCGCATCGAGGACATGCTGCGGCAGGTGAGCGCCCGCACGCCGCGGGTGCACGTCGAGGTCGTCGACGTCAACCGCAGCCCGGCCCTCGCCCGCCAGTACGGGGTCGATGCCTACGGGGCGATGGTCGTCGAGAGCGGTGGCCGACGGCGGGTGTTCTCGAACCCGAGCGAGGAGGCGTTTCTCGGCGCGCTGCTCCAGGTGACGCGCCAGCAGCGCAAGACCGTGGGCTGGCTCCTAGGCCACGGGGAAGGGGACCCCACCAGCACCGATCATTACCGGGGGTATTCGACGGCGCGCCGGCTCCTCGAGAACGAGGACTACGACGTGCGACCGGTCTCCCTCATCGGCGACGAGGTGCCCCCGGAGACGACGGTGCTGGTGATCGCCGGCCCCAAGCGCGACCCGCTGCCCGAGGAGCTCGCCGCGCTCGACCGCTACTTCCAGCGTCCCGGCCAGGCGCTCGTCCTGCTCGATGCCGCGCGGACGCCGGAGCTCGCGCGCTTCCTGCGCCGCTACTGGGTGGAGGTCGGCGACGACGTCGTGGTCGATCCGACGCAGCGGCTCTCCGGGGGCGAGTATCTCACCATCCAGATCCCGATCGAGCGCGGCGATCATCCGATCCTGGAACCGCTCGCCGCCCCGCCGCTCTTCTCGCTCACCCGCTCGGTGGACGTCCTGCCGGGGGAGCCGGGCGTCATGATGGGCATCGCCTTCCTGCGCACGAGCCGCGAGAGCTGGGCGACGCGCGACCCCGAGGCGCGGCGCACCGGCATGGCGCGGTTCGTGCCCGGGCGCGACCGCCAGGGCCCGGTGCCCGTCGGGGTCGAGGTCGCCTTCCGGGTCGTGACGCCCCCCGGAGCCCCGCCTGCTGAGGGTCGGGTGGTCGTCTACGGCAACGCCGAGTTCGCCGACAACTTCTTCATCGAGCTGCTCGGCAACAAGGACCTGTTCGTCAACTCGGTCGACTGGCTCGCGCGCGAACCGCAGGCGATCTCGCGCCGGCCCCTCCGCTTCGAGCCGGGCCGTCAGCAGTTTTTCGTGACGGCCGAGGACACGGCGGCCGCGTTCTGGGGCACCGCGGTGGTCGAGCCGGGCATCTTCGCCCTGATCGGGCTCGTCCTGGCGGTGCGCCGCCGCTGGGGGTGAGGCCACGATGGGCTGGCGGCAGGTGATCGTGCTCTACGCGGTGCTCGCGGGGCTGGGCGGCGTCTACTGGTGGCTCGGCCGCGAGCCTAAGCCGCGGGCCCCGGTGACGCCCGTGCGCGCCCGCTTCCTGCCCGTCGACGCGCGGGGGTTTGCGGCGTTCCGCCTCGCCCGCGGCGGGCGGGTGATCTACGCCAGGCGCGGGGCGGAGGACCGCTGGGAGGTGAGCGAGCCGGCCGACGCCGCCATCCCCTCGGACCTCCTCGCTGCCTTTGCCGCTGCGCTCGGCGACGCCGAGGAGATCCAGCGGGTCGATGGCACGGGGACGGATGCGGAGGCCTTCGGCCTTGGCGAGACAGCGGCCCATGTGGACATCGACCTCGTCGACGGTCGGCACGTCGGGCTCCGCATCGGAGACACCAACGCCAACGGCACCGCCGTCTACGCCCGCCGCGACGGCGAGCCCGCCATCGTGCTCGTCGGCAGGAACGTCCGCTACTACGAGGACCTGCTCTTTCAGGCGCTTCCCGGCGGGCGCGTCCCGGCGGGCGACGGCAGCCTGCCGGTGGGGGGCTGATGGGTTCCCTGTTCGCATTGACGGGGTGCGGCGCTGCGGCGTAGCCAGCGAGTCGACTCGTGCCGCGCAGGCCGTCTGCAGGACGGAAGGAGGGGGAACCCATGGCGCAACGGTGGACCTCGCTCGCGGGGCTCGTGGTGCTCACGATGCTCGTGGCCGGCGGCGCGCGCGCCGACGTCGCGCCGGGCGATCGGATCACCGATCAGAACATCGACAAGGTGAAGGACCTGATTTCGCCTGGGCTCGAGTGGTGCATCCGGCACGGCTGGCCGCTCACCATCGTGGCCCCGAAGCACATCGAGTGGCCGAAGGCCTACAAGGAGGCGACGGAGAAGTACGCGGGGCAGGTCCGGCTCTCGGCCGACGGGCTCAAGATGGAGAACTACGTGGCGGGGCTGCCGTTTCCGAACATCGACCCGAAGGACCCGCTGTTCGTCTACAAGGTGATGTGGAACTACGACTACGGGCCGGGGCAGGGGCTCGACGACACCGATCTGCGGAACTTCGATGCCGACACGGGGTCGATTGCCGACCATGGGCCGATGTCGGTCGAGCGGCACTTCCTGCTCGATCACTTCCGCCGGCTCTTCTGGATCGGCCGCCTCTACGTGGAGCCCAAGCCCGAGATGCCGAACCCGAACGGCTATCGGGCGCAGCAGGGGCTCTATCCGATCCTCGAGCCGTTTGACTTGAAGGGCGTGGGGGCGCTCGGCAACCGGTACATCTCGGCCGACAAGCAGGACGACTCGTGGCTCTACCTGCCGTCGCTGCGCCGGGTGCGGCGGCTCTCGACGGCGCAGCGCTCGGATGCGCTCTTCGGCCAGGACACCGACGTTGACAGTTTCTACGGCTACGCCGGGCAGGTGGCGTGGATGGACTGGAAGTACCTCGGGGAGCGGGACCTCCTCGGCGTCTTCCACGCCGAGCACAACCCGGTGAAGTGGAACGACAAGGTCGACTGGGCCTTCGACGACAACTGGGAGAAGCGGCGGGTGTACGTGGTCGAGGGGACGTCGAAGCTGCCGCAGTACGCCTACGGCAAGCGGGTGCTGTTCATCGACAAGGAGGCGTGGGCGATTCCGTACTCGGACATCTACGATCGGTCGGGCGAGCTCTGGAAGATCTGGATCAACGACGTGAGCTACCGCAAGCGGGCCTTCGAGGGGTCGACGGCGATCGAGTACGAGGACGAGATGCCGTTTGCGCCGGCGATCGTGATGGTGGACATGCAGCTCGAGCACGCGACCAAGGCGTCGCTGCCGAGCCTGCGCTTCCCGGGCGAGCAGGGGTGGTACTACCACCAGGGGGAGAAGGCCGGCGTGACGCCGGACTGGTTCACGGTCGCGGCGCTGGTGGCGGCCGGGCACTGACGCCGCCGCACGGCCGGACGGGGGCCCTGGCCGCCGTCCTCGGCCGCGATCGTCGGCTGGCTGGGTTCGCGGCCCGTATTGACGGGGCGCGGCGCCGCAGTGTAGGCAGCGAGTCGACTCGTGCCGCGCAGGCCGTCTGCAGGACGGAAGGAGGGGGAACCCATGGCGCAACGGTGGACCTCGCTCGCGGGGCTCGTGGTGCTCACGATGCTCGTGGCCGGCGGCGCGCGCGCCGACGTCGCGCCGGGCGATCGGATCACCGATCAGAACATCGACAAGGTGAAGGACCTGATTTCGCCTGGGCTCGAGTGGTGCATCCGGCACGGCTGGCCGCTCACCATCGTGGCCCCGAAGCACATCGAGTGGCCGAAGGCCTACAAGGAGGCGACGGAGAAGTACGCGGGGCAGGTCCGGCTCTCGGCCGACGGGCTCAAGATGGAGAACTACGTGGCGGGGCTGCCGTTTCCGAACATCGACCCGAAGGACCCGCTGTTCGTCTACAAGGTGATGTGGAACTACGACTACGGGCCGGGGCAGGGGCTCGACGACACCGATCTGCGGAACTTCGATGCCGACACGGGGTCGATTGCCGACCATGGGCCGATGTCGGTCGAGCGGCACTTCCTGCTCGATCACTTCCGCCGGCTCTTCTGGATCGGCCGCCTCTACGTGGAGCCCAAGCCCGAGATGCCGAACCCGAACGGCTATCGGGCGCAGCAGGGGCTCTATCCGATCCTCGAGCCGTTTGACTTGAAGGGCGTGGGGGCGCTCGGCAACCGGTACATCTCGGCCGACAAGCAGGACGACTCGTGGCTCTACCTGCCGTCGCTGCGCCGGGTGCGGCGGCTCTCGACGGCGCAGCGCTCGGATGCGCTCTTCGGCCAGGACACCGACGTTGACAGTTTCTACGGCTACGCCGGGCAGGTGGCGTGGATGGACTGGAAGTACCTCGGGGAGCGGGACCTCCTCGGCGTCTTCCACGCCGAGCACAACCCGGTGAAGTGGAACGACAAGGTCGACTGGGCCTTCGACGACAACTGGGAGAAGCGGCGGGTGTACGTGGTCGAGGGGACGTCGAAGCTGCCGCAGTACGCCTACGGCAAGCGGGTGCTGTTCATCGACAAGGAGGCGTGGGCGATTCCGTACTCGGACATCTACGATCGGTCGGGCGAGCTCTGGAAGATCTGGATCAACGACGTGAGCTACCGCAAGCGGGCCTTCGAGGGGTCGACGGCGATCGAGTACGAGGACGAGATGCCGTTTGCGCCGGCGATCGTGATGGTGGACATGCAGCTCGAGCACGCGACCAAGGCGTCGCTGCCGAGCCTGCGCTTCCCGGGCGAGCAGGGGTGGTACTACCACCAGGGGGAGAAGGCCGGCGTGACGCCGGACTGGTTCACGGTCGCGGCGCTGGTGGCGGCCGGGCACTGACGCCGCCGCACGGCCCGCGGCGGTTGTCTCGGGCGGTGGATTCTAGTAACCGACGGGGGTTGCCATGCCCGCCGCCCTCGGCCGCTATCGTCTGCTCGACCTCTCGCGCCAGCTCCCCGGCCCGTATTGCTCGATGCTCCTCGCCGACCTGGGGATGGACGTGCTCGCGGTCCAGGCGCCGACCGATCCGATGGGCATGGGCATCCCGCTGCTCGGCCGCAACAAGCGAAGCCTCACGCTCAACCTGAAGGCGCCCGAGGGGCGCACGGTCTTCCACCGGCTCGCCCGCGAAGCCGACGTGGTGCTCGAGGGGAGCCGTCCGGGTGTGGCCGCGCGGCTCGGCGTCGACTACGAGACGCTGCGCGCGATCAACCCCCGGCTCGTCTACTGCTCGATTTCGGGATACGGGCAGGACGGCCCCTACCGCGCACGCGTCGGGCACGACGTCAACTACCTCGGCTACGCGGGCGTGCTCGATGCGATCGGCGCGGCGGGCGGACCGCCGGTCATCCCCGGCGTGCAGATCGCGGACATCGGCGGCGGCGCCCTCATGGCGGCCGCGGGCATCCTGGCCGCGCTGCTCGCCCGGGAGCACACCGGCCGCGGCCAGCTCGTCGACATCGCCATGACCGACGGCGCCTTCGCCTGGCAGGTGGTGAACGCGATGCGGTACTTCGCCGAGGGGATCGCCCCGGCGCGCGGCGACACCCTGCTCACGGGGCGGTATCCCTGCTACGCCATTTACGAGACCCGCGACCGGCGGTACCTCACCGTGGGGGCCCTCGAGCCGCACTTCTGGCGGCGGCTCTGCGAGGAGCTCGGCTTCCCCGAGCTCGCCGAGCGGCAGTTCGCCGAGGGCCGCGAGCGAGACGACGCGTTTCGCAAGATGCGGGCGAAGTTCCGCGAGCGCACGCTCGCGGAGTGGGTCGAGCGCCTGGCGGACCTGGATGTCTGCGTGGGGCCGGTGGCGACGTTCCCCGAGGCGCTGGCCGACCCCCAGCTCCGCCACCGCGACATGGTGCTCGAGTACGACGACGGCCGCGGCGAGCGGCGGCAGACGCTCGGCAATCCCCTCAAGCTGCGCGAGACGCCGCCCACGCTGCGCACGCCGCCGCCCGAGCTCGGCCAGCACACCGACGAGGTGCTCCGCGGGCTCGGCTACTCCACGGCGGAGATCGCCGGGCTGCGCAGCCAGGGGGTCATCTAGGCGTGGCCGGCGTCCTCGCCACCGGCGTCTCCATTCCGCGCTACCGCCTCCCGCGTGAGCTGATCGCGCGGGAGTGGGGCGGGCAGGCGGTCGGGGGCGAGAAGGCTGTCGCCAACCACGACGAGGACAGCCTCACGCTCGCGGTCAACGCGGCGGTGGCGCTCGGCCCCGAGGCCGAGCACGCCGATGCGGTGTTTTTCGCCAGCACCACGTCGCCGTGGGCGGAGAAGCAAGGCGCCGCCACCATCGCGGCCGTGCTCGACCTGCCCGCGGCGGTGCGCACGCTCGACTTCGGCGACACGCTGCGCGCCGGAACCTCGGCGGTGCTGGCAGCGCTCGACGCGATCGCCGGCGGCGCGCGCCGGGTGGTGGTGGCTGCGGGGGAGTGCCGGCTCGGCGAGCCCGAGTCGCCGGGGGAGCTCAGCTACGGCGACGCCGGCGCGGCCGTGCTGCTCGGGCCGGAGGCGGGCGCCGCCGAGGTGGTGGCCACGCATAGCCTCGCAGACGAGTTCCTCGGCACCTGGCGCACGCGCACGCAGGAGTTCCCGCGCGCCTTCCCCGGGGCCTTCGAGACGCGCTTCGGCTATGCGCGCGTGCTCACCGAGGCCGTCAAGGGGGTGCTCACGCGTGCCGGGGTGACCCCGGCGCAGCTCGCGGCGGTGGCCCTGCCGACGCCGAATGCGCGCGCGCCGCAGGCCGTGGCGAAGGCGCTCGGCCTCGATCCCAAGACGCAGCTCCAGGACGGCTTCTGGACGACGCTCGGCGACACGGGCGCCGCGCAGCCGCTGCTCATGCTCGCAGCGGCGCTCGAGCGCGCGCGGGCGGGCGATCTCGTGCTGGTGGCGGGCTACGGCGACGGCGCCGATGCGATCCTGCTGCGGGCGACGGGGCAGGCCGCGGCGGCGGGGGTACACCGGCAGATCGAGGTCAAGCGGACCCTCGCCTCCTACGGACGCTATGCGCGCTTCCGCCGGCTCGTGCGCAAGGAGAGCCAGGCGGCGGACGTCTCGACCCCCGTCACCCTCTGGCGCGACCGCAAGGCGCTCCTCCCGCTCTACGGCGGCCGCTGCCCGCGCTGCGGCACCGTGCAGTTCCCGAGGCATCGCGTGTGCATCGAGTGCGGGGCGGCGGACGGCCTCGAGGACGTGAAGCTCGCCCGCCGCGGCACGCTCTTCACGTTCACCAACGATTACCTCTTCGAGAGCCCCGACCCCCCGGTGTGTCACGCGGTGGTGGATCTCGAGGGCGGGGGCCGCCTCTACGTGCAGGTGACCGACTGCGACCCCGAGCGCGTCGAGATCGACATGCCGCTCGAGCTCACCTTCCGCAAGATTCACGAGGGCGGCGGGTTTCACAACTACTTCTGGAAGGCGCGACCTTTATGAGCGGGATCAAGGATCGGGTTGCCGTCGTCGGTGTAGGGTGCAGCAAGTTCGGCGAGCACTACGATCGCTCGGCCGAGGACCTCGTATGCGAGGCGGCGTTCGAGGCGTACGCAGATGCGGGCATCGAGCCCGCGCGCATCCAGGCGGCGTGGGTCGGCACGCTCAGCAGCGGCTTCTCGGGCACGACGCTCGCCGACTTCCTCAAGCTCTACGACATCCCCGTGACCCGGGTCGAGAACTACTGCGCGTCGGGCATGGACGCCTTCCGCAACGCCTGCCTCGCCGTGGCCGCGGGGATGTACGACTGCGTGCTCGCGCTCGGCTTCGAGAAGCTGCGCGACTCGGGCCAGCGCGGGCTCGGCACCTTCGAGACCCATCCCGTGATCGGCCACGGGACGACGGCGCCGAGCCTCTTTGCGATGGCCGCCAACCGGTACTTCAAGACCTACGGCATCGGCAAGGACGCACTGGCGAAGGTGGCCGTCAAGAACCACCACAACGGCACGATGTCGCCGAAGGCGCACTTCCAGATGGAGGTGACCGAGGCGCAGGTGCTGGCTGCCCCGCTCATCTGCAGCCCGCTCGGGCTTTTCGACTGCTGCCCGACGACCGACGGCGCGGCCGCGGCGATCGTCTGCAGTCGCGAGGCGGCCCGGGCGATCCGCGCGGATCCGATCTGGGTGAAGGGCATCGGCCTCGCCGTCACGTCGGGCGAGCCGTACCTCAAGCCCGGGTTCGCCTACACGGGCTTTCCCGCCACGCGGGCGGCGGCCCGCTCGGCATACGAGCAGGCGGGCATTACCCCGCGCGACCTCGACCTCTGCGAGGTCCACGACTGCTTCACGATCACCGAGATCCTCAACTACGAGGACCTCGGCCTCTGTGCGCCGGGCGAGGGGGCGCGCTACGTCGCCGAGGGGCGCGCGAACATCGACGGCGGGGCCGTGGCGGTGAACCCGAGCGGCGGGCTCAAGTCGTTCGGCCATCCAATCGGTGCCACCGGCGTGCGCATGATCTACGAGGTCTGCCAGCAGCTCTGGCACAAGGCGGGCCGCCGGCAGGTGAAGAACGCCGAGCTCGGCCTGGCACACAACCTCGGCGGCCCGGGCGCGGTCGGCTGCGTCACCGTGCTCGGCAACGGGTAGGTGGACGATGGACTTCGGGTTCAGCGAAGAGCAGGAGCTGCTGCGGAAGACGGCGCGCGACTTCCTCGGGAAGGAGTGCCCGATGACCTACGTCCGCCGCATGATGGACGACGACCGCGGGGTCACCGACGCGTACTGGGAGAAGCTCGCGGCACTCGGCTGGACGGGGCTGATCCTGCCCGAGGAGTACGGCGGGGCGGGGCTCACCTACGTCGATCTGGTCGTCGTGCTCGAGGAGATGGGGCGTGTCGTGATGCCCGGGCCGTTCTTCTCGACGGTGGTGGGCTCGGTGGCGGTGCTCGAAGGGGGCAGCGACGCGCAGAAGCAGGAGTACTTGCCCCGGGTGGCTGCGGGAGAGCTGCGGCTGGCGCTCGCGGACTTGGAGCCGTCGGGGCGCTGGGATGCCGAGGGCATCGCCGCCGAGGCGCGGCCCGAGGGCAGCGTCTACCGCCTGACCGGCACCAAGCTCTTTGTCCCCGACGCGCACACCGCGCACGTGCTCGTCGTCGCCGCGCGGGCGCCCGGCTCGCGCGGCACGGAGGGGATCGGCCTCTTCCTGGTCGACGCCCGCGGCCCGGGGGTGGCGACCACGCTGCTCAAGACTCTCGACCAGACGCGCAAGCTCTGCGAGGTGCGCCTGGACGGCGCGGTGGGCCAGCCCCTGGGCGAACCGGAGCGGGGTTGGGCGCTGCTCACGCGCGTGATCGACCGCGGCAAGGTGGCGCTCTGCGCCGAGATGTGCGGCGGCGCGCAAAAGGTGCTCGACATGAGCGTCGAGTACGCCAAGGTGCGCGAGCAGTTCGGGCGGCCGATCGGGAGCTTTCAGGCGATCCAGCACAAGTGCGCCAACATGCTGGTCGAGGTGGAGAGCTCGAAGTCGATCACCTACTATGCCGCGTGGGCCGTGGCGAACGACGTGCCCGAAGCGCCCCTCGCCGCGGCGATGGCGAAGGCGTACTGCTCGGACGCCTACCGGCACGTCGCGGGCGAGGGCATCCAGATTCACGGGGGGATCGGCTTTACCTGGGAGCACGACATGCACCTCTACTTCAAGCGGGCGAAGAGCTCCGAGGTGACCTTCGGCGACGCCACGTGGAACCGCGAGCTCGTGGCGCAGGCGATCGCGCTCTAGCCATGGCGGAGATCGATCGCGCACGGATCGGCCAGTGGGGCCCCGAATCCACGATGCGGATCGAGCTCGGCAAGATCCGCGAGTTCGCGCGGGCGGTGAAGGATCCGAACCCCATCTACTTCGACGAGGCGCGCTGCGTGGCGCCGCCCACGTTCCTCATGACCATGGCCCACTGGATCGGCGACCTCGGCGAGACGCGCTCGGCGGTGAAGCTCGACTACCGCCGCCTCCTGCACGGCGAGCAGGAGTTCGAGTACCGTGGACCCATCCGGCCGGGCGACGTGCTCACGTTCCGGTCGCGGACCAAGGACGTCTTCGAGAAAACCGGCAAGCGCGGCGGCACGATGCTCTTCGTGATCGGCGAGACCGAGTTCCGCAACCAGCGCGGCGAGGTGGTCGCGTACCTGCGCAACACGGTGATCGAGACCGCGGGCCCGGTGGCCGGGTGAGGGGACCATGGTGCGCTTCGCCGACGTACACGAGGGACAGGAGCTGCCGCCGGTCGTGGTCGAGCGCCTCACCCGGACGGACCTCGTCCGCTACGCCGGCGCGTCGGGGGACTTCAATCCGATCCACCACGACGAGGAGTTCGCGCGCGCGGCGGGGAACCCGACGGTCTTTGCGCACGGGATGCTCAGCGCGGGCTTCCTCGCACGCTGCATCACGGACTTCGTCGGCGTCGGAAACCTCTGCCGCTTCAAGGTGCGGTTCGCCACCCGCGTCTGGCCGGGCGACACGATCACCTGCAGCGGGCGCGTCACGCGAAAGTACGAGGAGGCGGGCGAGCGGCGCATCGACGGCGAAGTCGTCGCGCGCACGCAGCGCGGGGAGGTCGCCGTGACGGGCACGTTCACGGCGCGGCTGCCCGGCTGAGGTCGGCCCTGGACGGCGCTGCGATCGTCACCGGCGGGGGGCGCGGGATCGGCCGCGCCATCGCGCTCCGGCTCGCGCGGGCGGGGCTCGCGGTCGGTGTCGTCGACCTCGACGAAGCCGCCGCGGCGGCCGCCGCGCGCGAGGTCGTCGCGGCGGGCGGGCGCGGCGTGGGGGTTGCGGGCGACGTCACCCGGCTCGACGCGATGCACGCGGCGGTGGCGGCCGTGAGCGCCGCGCTCGGCGACGTGACCGTGCTCGTCAACAACGCCGGCTGGGATCGCGTCGAGCCCTTCGTCGAGAACGACCCCGCGCTCTGGGATCGGCTGATCGCCGTGAACCTGAAGGGCGTCTTGTACGCCACGCGCGCCGTGCTCGACGGCATGATCGCCCGCGGCCGCGGCCGCATCGTCAGCATCGCCTCGGACGCCGGCCGCGTGGGCTCGAGCGGCGAGGCCGTCTACGCCGCGTGCAAGGCCGGGGTCATCGGGTTCTCGAAGACGCTCGCGCGCGAGCTCGCGCACCACGGCATCACGGTCAACGTGGTCTGCCCGGGACCGACGGAGACCGCCCTGCTGGCCGAGGTGACGGCCGGGCCGCGCGGGGGGCGCCTCATCGAGGCGATCAAGCGCACGATTCCGCTGCGGCGGCTCGGCCAGCCCGAGGACGTGGCGGGCGCGGTCGCCTACTTCGCCTCCGACGAGGCCGCCTACGTGACCGGGCAGGTGCTCAGTGTCTCCGGCGGCCTCACCATGGTCGGCTAGCGCCCCGCCTCAGAAGAGGCTCGTCGCGAGCGTGCCGAGGATCGAGAGCGGCGCCTGGTCCTCCACCGACTGCGTCGCGCGCTCGGCAGTGCGCAGCGTGTCGAGCGACTGGTTGTAGAGCGTGTCGTCGGTGAGCGCCTTCCCGATCGTCCCGCGCCCCTCCTCGAGCGCCTGCGTGATCTCGGCGGCGTGGTGCGCCGCCTCGTTGAGCTGGTCGACCGTGTCGCGGACCTGGCCGTAGAGCCCCTGGTCGTCGGTGAGGAGCTTCCCGAGCGTGCTCCGGCCCTGGCTCAGGTCCGCCGTCACCTTGCCGAGGTCCTGCACCGATTGCCGCACGTCGGCCATGGTGGCGGTGACGCGGTCGTAGAGCGTGGGGTCGTTCAGCAAGAGCCCGAGCGTGCCGGTGCCGCGGTCGAGCTTCGCCGTGATCGACGCCACCCGCTGCGTGATCTCGCCGAGGGCCGTGCGGTTCTCCTCGACGACGTCGGCGAGGACGGTGAGCAGCCGGTCCGTGTTGCGGTCGAGATGCTCGGCGAGGTTGCTCACGGTCTCCCCCACGGTCGTGAGCTCGTCCATGGCGTCGGCAAAGCTCGCCGGCGTCTCGCCCTCGAGCGTGTCGCCGGGAGCCGCCGGCGGCGCGCCGGGCGTGCCGAGGCTGAGGGCGACGAAGCGCTCGCCGCTGAGCGCACGGAAGTCGAGCCGTGCGACCGCATCGCGCTTGACGGCGAGGCCCCGGTCGATCGCGAGCGTGACGCGCACGTGATCGCCCTCGAGGGCCATGCCGCTCACCCGGCCGGCGCGCAGCCCCGCCAGGCGGACGTCGGCCCCGACGTCGAGCCCCTGGACGTCGCGAAAGACGGCGTAGAGCGTGTAGCGTCCGCCGAGCAGGCGCAGCCCGAGCGTCAGCTCGACTGCGACAAAGAAGAGCACCACGCCCACCACGAAGAACAATCCGATGCGCTGCTCCCGGCTCAACATCGACGACACCTCCTATGCGTCGGGCCGCGCGCCGGCGGCATCGAAGCCGGCGGCGCGCAGGAACTCCCGCGTGATCGGCACCCGGCTCGCGGCGAGCGCCGCCGGTGTGCTGCACTCGACGATCCGCCCGCCGTCGAGGACGGCGATGCGGTCGGCGATCGCGCGCGCGAGCGGCAGGTTGTGGGTGACGAAGATCTGCGTGCTGCCCCGCCGCACCCGGATGCGACGGATCAGCTCGCCGATCTGCTCGGTCAGGATGGGATCGAGGTCGGCGGTGGGCTCGTCGTAGAGGATCAGCTCGGGGTCGATCGCCAGCGCGCGCGCGATCGCGACGCGCTTGCGCATGCCGCCAGAAAGCTCGCCCGGGTACTTGCCCGCCGCGTCGCCCAGCTCCACCTGCTCGAGCGCCTGGCGCGTGATCGCCGCGATCTCGGCCTCCGTGTGCCGCCCGCGCTCGCGCAGCCGCAGGGCCACGTTCTCCGCGACGGTGAGCGAGGCGAGGAGGGCGGCGCCCTGGAAGACCATCGCGATGCGGAACGGCTTCTCGTCCGGCGGAAGCGCGAGGTAGCGCGGCAGCGGGATGCCGCCCACCACGATCTCGCCCGCGTCGGGCTGCTCGAGGCCGATGATCTGCCGGAGGAGCACGGATTTGCCCTGCCCGCTCTGCCCGAGGATCGCCAGCAGCTCGCCGGCCCCGACGTCGAGATCGATGCCGCGCAGCACGGGGATGCCGTCGTAGCTCTTGGCGACGCCGCGGAGGACCACCGTGACGCCCCCGCGCGCCCGCATGGTCGGCCCGGCCATCACGAGAGCCCGAACGTGAGGCGCACGATGAGGAAGTCGAAGAGCAGGATCAGGATGAAGCTCCACACGACCGCGGCCGTGGTCGCCACCGCGATGCCTTCCGCGCCGCCCCGGGTGCGGAAGCCGAAGGTGCACGGGACGATCGAGGCTACCATGCCGAAGACGAGCGCCTTGGCGAACCCCACGAGGAGATCGGTGAGGTGCACCCATTCGAGCATGCGGGCCAGGTACTCGTCCACCGACACCTTGACGACCGGATCGAAGGCGACCACGAGGGCGCCGCCGGCGATGCCGATGAAGTCCGCGTAGAGGACGAGCAGCGGCAGCGCGAGGGTCGCGGCGACGAAGCGCGGCATGGCGAGAAACCGCACCGGGTCGATGTCCATCGTGCGCAGCGCGTTGATCTCGTCGTAGACGGTCATCGTGCCGAGCTCGGCGGCGATCGCCGATCCCGCCCGGCCCGCGAGCAGGAACGCCATGAGGACGGGCCCCAGCTCCTTGGTCATCGCCAGGCCGACGATCGGCCCGAGGATGCCCTGGCTCACGTCGCGGGTCTGCTCCGCGGCCTGCACCACGAGCGTCATGCCGACGAAGAGCGAGAGAAGGGCGCCGATCGGCAGCGTGTCGGTGCCGATGCGCACGAGCTGAGCGACGATGCGCTGGCGGTCCCGCGGCGCATGGACGAGCGCGCGCACGGTCGCGGCGAAAAGGAGCGTCGCCTCCCCGAGCACCTGGAGCACGGTGAGCACGCCCGTGCCGAGGCGCGCGAAGGGCCGCGGGCGGCCCGGGGCGCGGGCAGCTTCAGTGGCCAGCGGTCGCTCCCCACGCGGGCCCGCGCGCGATGTGCCAGGGGCCGAGGAGGTGACCGCGCTCGCGCGCGACGAGCCCCCAGAGGAGGTTCCAGTCGCGGCGGCCGTCGGGCTCCGTGTCCCAGCGAAACACGCCCCAGAGCGGGGCCCACAACCCGAGCACGCCGCGGTTTGCGGGCGTGAGGCTGTCGACCAGCGCGGGCGCCTGGCCGAAACGCCGGCCGTCGAGCGTGCGGCTGCGGAGCGCCGGAAAGAGCGTCCAGAGGTGGGCCTGGCGGCCGCTCGCGTCGTTGTGCTCGTCCTCGCGCCGCCAGAGGAGCAGGAGCGCATCCCGCCGCTCGAAATGGTAATCGTCGCGGTCGAGCGCGCGCCAGCGGTAGCCGGGCCAGCCGTAGAAGCGCGAGGAGAAGCCGTGCTCGTCGATGCGGCCGTAGAAGGGGGCGAAGCGCCACGTGGCCCAGGTCGTCTCGCCGAGCGGGCGCTTCTTGAACACGAACGGCCAGGGGGCGCCGATGGCCTCGTAGCCCGCCCGCTCGTTCACGGTGTGCGTGCGGGCGACGATCCCGTAGGCCCGCGTGTGGAGGCCCGCTCCGTCGCGGGCGGCGAAGAAGGGGAAGCTCATGCGCACGTCGTCCCAGCCGTAGCCCGGGATGAGGCGCGCGCTGCGCAGGTAGAAGGGCCAGAGCACGTAGCGCGTGTGCTCGCGCCCGGCGATGTCCTTGTATCCCCAAAAGGGCCAGACGCGCAGGCCGCGGCCGTCCGGGCCGCCGACGGTCGACACGAACGGGAAGCCGTAGAAGCGGGTGTCGACGCGCGGCTCGCTTAGCCGGAGATAGGCCGGGAAGAGCACCGCCTGCACCCGCTCGTAGCCCAGGAAGTCGCGGAGGTCGAGATAAAAGGGGAGCACGCCCACGTGCGTGCCCGAGGTCGGGGCCGCGCGATAGAACGCGAACGGAAAGAGCGTGTAGCGGGTCGTCCAGGCGGCGGGCGGCGGCGTGGGCCCGCCGGCGGGGGCGTTGCTCCGGTAACTGAAGAGCAGGAACCGAAACGTCTGATAGCGGTCCTGCCAGCGGCTCGCCGCGAGCGGGTAGAGGATGTCGGCCCGGTCGTCGTGCACGGCGCCCCGGCGCTGGTGGAGCCAGATGAGGGGCCGGACGTAGAGGTCCCGCGTCTCGGCGGTGCGCACGAATTCGACGAGCGGGCCGAATGCCGTCCACCGGAGGTCGTCGCCCACCCCCGTCGAGTAGCGAAAGAGGGGCCAGATCTTGACGTCGAGGCCGTGCGCCACCCGGGGCACCGCGAGCACGATCAGCCCGAGCGCGGCAAGCCTACTTCGGCGCGAAGTCAACCGCCCGCAGGTCCCGCGCGCGAATCTGGTAGGCGCCGCTCGGTGTCTGGCCGTAGAAGGTGGCCGAGCCCCGCAGGGTGAGCACCACGGGCGGCTCGCCGCGCAGGTTCACCTCGGCGCGCACGCGATCCCGCTCCTGCCCGACGGGCTCGAGCTTGATCTGCGCGATCGAGTCGAACGGGACGCGCAGCTTCCCGCGGCCGATCTCGCCCTCGAGCGACGCGTCGCCGCCCACCGTGAGGTGCGTGACGTCCACGCGCACCCCGTCGGCGTCGGTGAGCGTCGCGTGGAAGTCGGCGGGCGGCAGCACCCCGCGATCGCCGCCACCGCCGAACGAGCCCATGCCGAGGAGCCCGAGCGCGAGCAGAACGAGGACCGTCCCGGACGCGGCGCGCCGCGCGAGTGCTGGCATGGGTCGCGTACTTAGCGGCTTGCCGGTCGCCGTTCAACTCGGGCATGGTGGCGGCACCGTCGTGACACGAGTGTCGAGAGCCCCGCGCGCCGTGTGCCTGCACGGGCACTACTACCAACCGCCGCGCGAGGATCCCTGGCTCGGCGTCGTCGAGCCCGAGCCGTCGGCGGCGCCCGACCGCGACTGGAACACCCGCATCACGCGCGAGTGCTACGCCCCCTGTGCGGCCGCGCGGATTCTCGATGCGGGCGGCCGGCTGCGCGCGGTGCTGAGCGTCTACGAGTGGACGAGCTTCGACTTCGGTCCCACGCTGCTCGCCTGGCTTGCGCCGCACGCGCCCGAGGTGGTGGCGGCGCTCCGGCGCGCCGACGCCGCGGCCCGCCGGCGCACGGGCCACGGCAACGCCTGGGCCCAGCCCTACGCGCACCCGATCCTGCCGCTCGCGTCGCCCGCCGATGTGCGCACGCAGGTGCTCTGGGGACGACGCGACTTCGAGCACCGCTTCGGCCGCCCGCCCGAGGGCATGTGGCTGCCCGAGATGGCGGTCGACCGCACGAGCCTCCAGGCGCTCGCCGAGGTGGGCATCGCGCTCACGCTGCTCGCCCCGCATCAGGCACGGCGGGTGCGGCCGCTCGGGGCGGGCGACGACGCCTGGCGCACCGTGACCCCGGCGACGCTCGACACCCGCCGACTCTACCGCTGTCTCCTCCCCGGCGGGCGGGCGGTGGACGTCCTCTTCCGCGACGCGACGCTCTCGCAGGAGATCGGCTTCGGCGGGCTCGTGCGCGACGGCGCGGCGCTCGCGGCGCGTCTGGAGGCGGCCCTGGCGCAGAGCGAGGGGCCGGCGATCGTCGGTGTCGCGGTCGATGGCGAGACCTTCGGCCATCACCACCCGTTCGGCGAGATGGCGCTCGCGTTCGCCCTGGAGACGCTCGCCGCGCGCGACGACGTCGCGCTCCTCGGGCCGGCCGCGTATCGGGCGCGCGTCCCGCCGACCGACGAGGTGGAGATCGTCGAGAACACCTCGTGGAGTTGTCCGCACGGCGTGGAACGCTGGCGGGCGGACTGCGGCTGTCGTGTCGGCACCGAGCCCGGCACGAGCCAGGCGTGGCGCGCGCCGCTGCGGGCGGCGATCGACTGGCTCCGCGACGAGGTCGCCGTGCTCTACGAGACCGCCGCGGGCGAGGTGCTGCGCGATCCCTGGGGGGCGCGCGATCGGTACATCGACTGCGTGCTCGAGCCCGCGCGCGTGGAGGCGTTCCTCGCGGCCGAGGCGGCGGCGCCGCTTTCGCCCCGGGCGGCCGTGCACGCCCGCCGTGCGCTCGAGCTCGCCCGGCACGCGCTGCTAATGCAGACGAGCTGCGGCTGGTTCTTCGACGAGCTCACCGGCCTCGAGCCCGGGCTGGTGCTGCGGCACGCCGCCCGGGCAATCGAGCTCGCGCTCGCCCTCGGCCGCCGTCTCGAGGACGGGTTCGTGAGCCGGCTCGAGCCCGCGCGCAGCAATCTGCCGGGGCAGGGCACGGGCGCCGACGTGTATCGGCGGCTCGCCCGCCGCGGTGCGACGCCGGCCCGCGTCGCGGCGAGCGCCGCCATGCTGGCCGTGCTGGGCCAGCCAGGGACCGTCCCGGGCTACACGCTCGAGCTGCCCTCGGACCTCGCGCCGGACGGGACCGCGCGGGCGGTCGAGGTGACCGAGCGCGCCACGGGTGCGACCACGGCCGTGACGCTCGCGGTCGCGCGGGACGGGGACGGCCTGCCCGTCTGCCGCGCCGGCGACGCCGCGTACACGCTCGCCGATCTCTTCGGCGTGCAGCGCGAGCGGCTCCGCGAGGAGATGGGACGCGAGGCGATCGCCCGAGCGGCTGCAGCGCCCGAGCCGGGTCGGCTGCCGGTCGGCTGGCTCGCCGAGGAGATTGCGCGCGTGCTCGAGGCACGGCTCGCGACGCTCCCGGTGGCGGCGGACGAGGCGCTGCGCCTCCTCGACTTGGCGGCGGCTGCGGACCTGCGGCCGGATCTCAGCCGGGCGCAGGTCCGCCTGCTCGCCTGGTGGCAGGCCGCCCCGGAGGCGCAGCGCGCCGACCCGCGGCTCGCCACGCTCGGCGAGCGGCTCGGCGTCGTCGTGCGCTGAGCGCGGGCGGGCGCGGCGCTACCGGTAGTTGCACGTGAGCGTGCTCTGGTGCGGGTTGAAGCCGCACGTGCCCGTCGGGTCGGGCGGACCGGGGAACTTGGCCTCTCCGCACTGGCCGGTCGTGGCGATCGGCGCGTCGAGGACGAAGGTGCCCTTGAGCGGCAGGTCGGCCGGCACAGCCGGGAAGCTGCCGCGCTTGCCGGTGACGGCGAACTTCACCTCGCCCGGCGAACGCGTGCTCAGCTTGTAGACGACCTTCGTGATGCCCTGGACGCCCGTGGGGTTGCTGTACTTGAAGCTCGAGTGACTGGCATTGGTCTTCCAGCCCACGCCCGTTCCCGGATCGAAGGCGCCGCCCGGGATGGTCACATCGAGGATAGCGGCGCGCGCCGAGTCCTCCGGAGCGATCACGATGCGGACCCCCTTGGCGACCGCGTCGATCGCCGGAGTGGTCGGCACGTTGGTGAGGGTACCCCGGAAGCTGAGCCCGTCGTCGCCCGGCGGCGTGTCGAGCTTCGTGAGCTTCAGCTTCGGCCGGCTCGCGAACACGGGCACGATGTTGCTGCAGGGATCGCAGGCATCCCCGAGGCCGTCCCCGTCGCTGTCGGTCTGCGAGGTGTTGGCGACCGCCGGACAGTTGTCGCAGCCGTCCCCGACGCCATCCCCGTCGGTATCCTGGAAGGTATCTGGGGGGCAGGTCTTGCTCGTGCCGTCGCAGACCTCCGGTACGTCGCACACGCCGTGGGCGGCGCGGCACACTGTTCCCGCGGGAAGGACGGCATCGGCGGGACAGTCGTCGTGGATGCCGTCGCAGGTCTCGGCGGCGTCGCACGGGCCGCCCGCGGCGCGACAGACGCCGGTGCTCTTGGCGTCAGCCGGGCAGGTGGGGCTGGCGCCGTCGCAGACCTCGGCCACGTCGCAGGGGCCGGCTGCAGGCCGGCAGACGGTGCCGGATGGCTGGAAGCCGTCTGCGGGACAGGCGGCGCTGGTGCCGGTGCAGGTCTCGGCGACGTCGCACGGACCGGCGGCGGGGCGGCACACCGTGGTCGGAGGTGCGAACGCATCGGCCGGGCAGCTTGCGCTCGTGCCGGTGCAGAGCTCCGCCACGTCGCAGGGGCCGACTGCAGGCCGGCAGACGGTGAGCGGGCCCGCGAACTGGTCAGGCGGGCAGTCGGGCCCGGTGCCGTCGCAGACCTCCGCCACGTCGCAGGGGCCGGCCGCGGGCCGGCAGACGAACGAGCCCCCGGTGCTGCCGAGGAAGACGTCGGGCGGGCAGGTGGGCTGCGTGCCGTCACAGGTTTCGGCCTGGTCGCAGACCCCGGCGGCCGGCCGGCACACCGTGCCGCTCGGCGCGAGCGTGCACGTGCTCGTGCAGCAGCTTCCCGGCGCACCGTTCTGCGCCGTGCCGAGATCGCACTGTTCGCCCGGCTCGACGATGCCGTCGCCGCAGGCGGACAGCGTGACCGTGACGAAGTGACCGTCGCTCGCCGCCGTTCGCGCCGGCGACCCGGGGTACTGCCCGGCGCCGTTCGAGGTGTCCTGCGTGGGAATGCCGAGGCGCACGGCCGCCTCCTGGCCGCCCAGCAAGAATCCCGTCGTGGAGGTGGCACTCGACGTGAAGGTGAACCGCAGCGTGTGGTGGACGGGGACGCCGTTGCTCGTCCCGGTGATGGTGGCGCTCGCCGTCTGGGAGATCGAGGTCGTGCAGGGCCCGCCGCACGAGGCGATGCCCGGATCGGGGAGATTCAGCGTTCCCCCGGCGAGCGTGCCGCCCGTTGCCGTCCCCGTGACGGCCGTCGTGTCCGCGGTGCCGCTGTTGCTGAGAATATCGGTTCCGACGTTCAAGTCGCCCGACCGCGAGGTCACCACCGTGAGCGTGTACGCGCCCGGGGCGGTGACGTCGAACGCGAGCGTGTAATCCGTCGCCAACGTCTCGGTCTTGTTGCCGCCACCGAGAGCCGAGTCCGCGTCCACCGTGGCGGAGTACCGCGTCGCAAACGACGTGGCCGAGGAGCTCTGGACCGCCAGGGCGCTCCGGCGCTCGTAGCTCGGATTGGCGCTCGAGCCCGAGAACTCGTTGGCGCTCGAGTTGTTGGTGAGCGTCAGTCCCGAGAGCTGTGCGCTCGCCTGCCCTTCTCCGACGACCCCGGCGAACGCCGCGACCACCACGACCCGAAGGAACCGACCGACGTGCATGGAGCCCCCCGCATGCGAAGTCGGCGCGGGCTCTACCACGGCTCGCCGGGCTCATGTCAAGCAAGAAATGGCGCTCGCGGCCCTTGTGCGTCGCGTCGGAACCAGACTCCTAGCGCAGGTCGACCCACCAGTCGGGCGTGCCGCCGAAGGACCGTGTCACCTCCGTACGCAGGTCGTCGTACTGCTGCCGCAGCTCCTCGGCGTGCTTGGCGAGCTGGGCCCGCTTGGCCTCGAGCTGCTCCTCCTCGGGCGTGCGCACGTTCTCGGCCCGCGTGCCGAGGCCGCCGGTCGCCTCGGTGCCCTTGGCGAAGCGGGTGCGGAGCTTCGCTGCCTCGGCGAGCTGGCGGTCGACGTCTCGCAGCTCGGCTTGGGTCTGGCGGAGCTCCCGCTCGAGCGCCTGCCGGCGCAGGGATGCCTCGGCCGAGGCGTCGGCCTGTTCCGGCGTCTCGGCGGCGCTGCCGCTCGGCTCGGCGGTCGCCGCCGCCGTGTCGATCGGCGGCGCCTCCTCTTCGCTCACGAGGCCGCGCTGGTCCCCGCTGCCGACGGGCACGTTCGAGAAGTGCATCTGCCCTTTGGCATCGGTCCAGCGGTAGATGTCACCGGCGACGGCGCCCGCCGCGAGGCCGAGCACGAGCACGCCCGTCATCGTCCCGATCCGCATCGTCCACCTCCCCGGAGCGGGTCTAGCCCGCTTTCCACAGTGTACCTGAAGGCGTGTCCTCAAGCACGATGCCCTGCTCGCGGAGTCGGGCCCGGATGGCATCGGCCTCGCGGAAGTCCTTGCGCCGGCGGGCCTGGTCGCGGGCGGCGATTGCGGCCTCGATCTCGGCGGTCGTGAGGCCCGCCCGCTGCCGGCCGCGGGTGCGTGCCGCCTCCAGCACCTCCGCCGGGGACGCCCCGAAGAGGCCGAGGGCGACCCCGACGCGCGCGAGGCCTTGTCGGAGCGCGAGCGCACCCGGGACGTCGCCCGCGTCGAGAAGGCGGTTGAGCTCGCGCACGTGCTCGAACACCACGCCGAGGGCCCGGGCGGCGTTGAGGTCGTCGTCCATCGCCTCGACGAAGGCGGCCTCGCACGGGCCGAGATCGCCCGTGAGGGCGCCGTCGAGGGGGACGGCTCCCCCGCGGCCGGCGCCGGGGAGCGCGTCGGTCCGCGCCAGCGCTTCGTAAACGCGGCCGAGCGCACGCTCGGCCTCCTCGAGGCGGGCGAGCGAGAAATCGAGCGGCGCGCGGTAGTGCGTCTGGAGGAAGAGGAGTCGCAGCGCCTCCGGCGACGCGCGCCCGGCCAGGTCGGCGATGGGGACGATGTTGCCGAGCGACTTCGCCATTTTCTCCGCGCCCGCCGTGATCATCCCGTTGTGCACCCACAGGTCGGCAAACGGCACGCCCGCGGCGGCCTCGGCCTGGGCGATCTCGTTCTCGTGATGGGGGAAGACGAGGTCCGACCCGCCGCCGTGAACGTCGAAGGGCTGCCCGAGATAGTGCGCCGCCATCGCCGAGCACTCGATGTGCCAGCCGGGCCGCCCCGCTCCCCACGGGCTCTCCCACGCGGGCTCGCCGGGCTTCGCCCCCTTCCAGAGCGCGAAGTCGTGCGGGTCTTCCTTGGCCGGGTCGATTTCCTCGCCGGGCTCCATGTCCTCGAGGCGACGGTGCGAGAGCTTGCCGTACTCCGGGAAGCGGCGGACGCGGAAGTAGACGCTCCCGCCGGGGACGGGGTAGGCGAACCCTTTGGCGACGAGGCGGCCGATCAAGGCGAGCATCTCCGGGACGTGGGCGGTGGCGCGCGGCTCGTGGGTGGGCGGAAGGCAGCCGAGCCAGGCGACGTCCGCGGCAAAGGCGGCGATCTCGCGCTCGGCGAGCGCCGCCGGGGTGAGCCCCTCCTCGGCCGCGCGGCGGATGATCTTGTCGTCGATGTCGGTGAAGTTCCGCACGAAGGTCACCCGCAGCCCGCGGGCGCGGAGGTAGCGGCAGAGGACATCGGCCGTGATGAGCGCGCGCGCGTGCCCCACGTGCGAGCGGCTGTAGACGGTGACCCCGCACCAGTAGAGGCGCACGTGCCCGGGCTCGCGCGGGCGGAGCGCCTCCTTGCGGCCCGAGAGCGTGTTGGTGAGGACGAGCGGCACGCGGCTTACTCCTCGTCCTCGCGCAGCCGCGCGAGCACCGAGTAGTCTTCGAGCGTGGTCGTGTCGCCCACCGTCTCCTTGCCGGCGGCGATGTCCCGCAGCAGCCGGCGCATGATCTTGCCGCTGCGGGTCTTCGGCAGCGCGTCGGTGAAGCGGATGTCGTCGGGCCGGGCGAAGGCGCCGATCTCCTTGGCGACGTGCTCCTTGAGGCTCCGCCGCAGCTCCTCGGAGGCGTGCTGCCCGGCCTCGAGCGTGACGAAGGCGGCGATGGCCTGTCCCTTGAGCGCGTCGGGCCGCCCGACGACCGCGGCCTCGGCGACCGCCGGGTGGCTCACGAGCGCGCTCTCCACCTCCATCGTGCCGAGCCGGTGGCCGGCCACGTTCACCACGTCGTCGATGCGGCCCATCACCCAGTAGTACCCGTCGGCGTCGCGCCGGGCGCCGTCGCCCGTGAAGTAGGCGCCGGGCATCTGGCTCCAGTACTGCTGGCGATAGCGCTCGGGGTCGCCGTGGATCGTGCGCAGCATGCCCGGCCAGGGCCGCGTGAGGACGAGATACCCGCCCTGGTTCGCGCCGAGCGGCGCACCCTCCTTGCTGCGGATCTCGGGCACGACGCCCGGCAGCGGCAGCGTCGCCGATCCGGGCTTGGTGGGAATCGCACCCGGCAGCGGGGCGAGCATGATGCCGCCGGTCTCGGTCTGCCACCAGGTGTCGACGATCGGGCAGCGCTCCTTGCCGATCACGCGGTGGTACCACATCCACGCCTCCGGATTGATGGGCTCGCCCACCGTGCCGAGCAGGCGCAGCGACGAGAGATCGTGCCGCCGCGGCCATTCCTCGCCCCAGCGGATGAACGCGCGGATGGCGGTGGGCGCCGTGTAGAGGATGGTGACGCCCAGCTCCTCGATGATCTGCCAGAAGCGGTCGGGCTGCGGGTGGTTGGGCGCGCCCTCGTACATGACCGAGGTCGCCCCGTTGGCGAGGAGGCCGTAGACGACGTAGCTGTGCCCGGTCACCCAGCCGATGTCGGCCGTGCACCAGAACGTGTCGCTCTCGCGGAGATCGAAGACCCACTGCGCGGTGAGCGTGGTCTGGAGCAGGTACCCGCCAGTCGTGTGCACGACGCCCTTCGGCTTCCCGGTCGTGCCGCTCGTGTAGAGGATGAAGAGCGGGTGCTCGCTGTCGAGCGGCTCGGCAGGGCAGGTCGCCGCGGCGCCGTCCACGAGCTCGTGCCACCAGTGATCGCGGCCCGCCTGCATCGCGATGGGTGTCCCGGTGCGGCGCACGACCACGACGTCGCGCACCCCTGGGACCTCCGCGAGCGCCGCGTCGACGTTCGCCTTGAGGGGCACGATCGCGCCGCGGCGCCAGCCTCCGTCGGCCGTGACGAGGACCTTCGCCTGCGCGTCGTTCAGGCGGTCGCGGAGCGCCTCGGCGGAGAAGCCGCCGAAGACCACGCTGTGCGTGGCCCCGATGCGCGCGCAGGCGAGCATCGCCACGGCGGCCTCGGGGATCATCGGGAGGTAGATGCCGACCCGATCGCCGGCCGACACGCCGAGGGCCTTCAGCACGTTTGCGAAGCGGCAGACCTCGCGGTGCAGCTCGTGATAGGTGAGCACGCGGCGATCGCCGGGCTCGCCCACCCACAGGAGCGCCGCCTTGTTGCGCCGCGGCCCCTCGAGGTGGCGGTCGAGGCAGTTGTCGGCGACGTTGAGCCGCCCGCCGACAAACCACCGGGCGAACGGCGGCTGCCAGTCGAGCACCCGCGTCCAGCGCGCGGCCCAGCGCAGCTCCCCGGCCATCTCGGCCCAGAAGCCCTCGGGGTCCTCGATCGAGCGGCGGTAGAGCGCATCGTAGGTGGCGCGGTCGGGGATGCGGGCGGCGGCGCTGAACGCCGGCGGCGGAGGAAAGACGCGCTCCTCGCGCAGGACGGAATCGATGGTCGCCTCGCTCATGGCGGCGTAGCGTAGTGGGCGGGCCCGGGAATCTGCAAGCTCGCACCGCGCGGGGACGCACGGGCCCCGGGTCGGGCTTGACAGCGGTCCGCTCGCCTTGGGTAGGAAGGGACATGCGTGCGAGGTGGGCGGCAGTGCTGTTCGCGGGTGCGCTCGTCGCCGCGGCGGGGGCGGGCGCGCGGCGCGGCGGACCGTGTGCCGACGACGCCGAGCGGCTCTGCGCGCACGTGCCCGCGGGGCACGGGCGCGTGCTCGCGTGCCTGCGTGCGCATCGTGCCGACCTCTCCCCGGCGTGCGCCCGCCTGGTCGGTGGGGGCACGGCACCGCGGCAAGGCTTCCGGACGAGCTGCGGCGGAGATCTCGCGCGGCTCTGCTCGGGCGTCTCCCCGGGCCGCGGGCGCCTGCTCCGCTGTCTCCGCGCGCACGAGCAGGACCTGAGCGCCGCCTGCCGGGACGAGCTCGCGAAGATGCGCCAGTGAAGGCAGTCCGCCTTTCGGGCGGAGCTTCCCTGCAAGATTGCACGACGTCGCACGCGGCGCCCGACCACCGTGCAGGTCCGCGGCCGCGCCGGCGTCCTCCGATGGCACGGCGGTTGCGTCGGCCGCGGGCCATGAAGACCATCCCGGTGCTCTGCGCCGCTGCCGTGGTCGGCCTGGCGACCCGGGCGGTCGCGATCGAGCTGCGCACGTGTCCGCCCGACATCCACGACACGCCGGCGCTCGGCGTCCATCTGAGCCAGGCCGACGTGCTCCGCATGCCGTTCCCGCAGGTCGTGGCGGCCGGCCAGCGCCTGTTCGTCACCGACTTCAACGCCTGCGACGGGGCCGGGCGGCCGGGCACGAACGGCGGCATCGCGCCGCGCCCGCCCGACCCGCTGCGCGGTCCGCGCTTCACGCGCCTCTCCGGACCCGACGCCAGCTCGTGCGCCGGCTGCCACAACCAGCCGCAGGCGGGCGGCGCCGGCGATTTCGTCGCCAACGTCTTCGTGCTCGCGCAAAACGCCACCCCCGTGAGCGGCACGATGCTCAACCCCGACTTCACGCAGACGTGGCTCGAGCGCAACACGCTCGGGATGTTCGGCTCGGGGGCGATCGAGCTGCTCGGACGCGAGATGACCCACGCGCTTCAGGAGGAGCGCACCCAGGCGCTCGCACGTGCCCGCGCCTCGGGCACGAACGTCACCGTGGCGCTGGTGGCGAAGGGCGTGTCCTTCGGCTCGCTCGTCGCCCACCCCGACGGCTCGGTCGACACGGCGGGCGTGGTGGGCGTCGATCCGGATCTGGTCGTCAAGCCCTTCTCCCGCAAGGGGATGATGCGCTCGGTGCGCGAATTCACCGTCAACGCCTTCAACCAGCACCACGGGATGCAGGCGGTCGAGCGCTTCGGCGAGGGGACCGATCCGGACGGCGATGGCGTCACCGACGAGCTGCTCGTGGGGGACGTGACCGCGGTCAGCATCTTTCAAGAGGCGCTGCCCGTCCCGGTCGAGATGCCGCCGGGCTGGAATGCGCGCGCGGTGCTGCGCGGGCGGCGCCTCTTCGCCCAGGTGGGCTGCACCTCGTGCCACGTCCCGGCGCTGCCGCTCGAGAGCACGGTCTTCTGCGACCCCGATCCGCTCAACCCCTCCACCGGGCCGTTTGCGACCTTCAACGACACCACGCAGTCGTACTGCTTCGACCTGCGGCAGACGAGCGGGCTGCGCGGCAACATGGTCGCGGCGTACACGGACTTGAAGCGCCACGTGATCTGCGATGCGAGCAAGCCTCAGCTCTGCAACGAGCCGGCCTCGCCGTTGCAGACGAGCGACAGCATGCAGCCGGTTCCCCGCGACGAGTTCCTCACCGCGAAGCTCTGGGACGTCGGCAACTCGGCCCCGTGGGGCCATCGCGGCGACCTCGACACGATCTACGCGGCGATCGTGGCGCACGGCGGCGAGGCGGCGCCGGTGGAAGCGGCGTTCGAGGGACTCCAGGCGGCCGACCAGTCGGCGGTGGTCGCGTTCCTCAAGACGCTCGTGATGCCGCTTGTCCCGAACGATCCGAATCCGCAGCAGGCGGGCTCGCCGCCGGGGGCGCCGCCCGTGCGCGATTGAGCACGCACCCTCGCTGCGGTGCCGGGCGGCCGGCGCGCGCCGTCCCGATTGCCCCCGGCGGGCGCGGGCTGCTAAGTGGCCTGATGCGCCGCACGCGCCCGTAGCTCAGCTGGATAGAGCGTCAGGCTTCGAACCTGCAGGTCCCCCGTTCGAGTCGGGGCGGGCGCGCTTCGGCCGGGCGAGCCGCGAAGTGTGACACGGTGTCAAGGGATCGTCGGGCGCCGGCGTGCCGGGGCAGGCGCTGCGCGGCATCCCGGTCGGCGCAAAAGTTGCTGGCGGGGACTTCCGATGGCCCCCGAGGCGGTCAACGAGCAGTCGGGTCACGCGGTGCGCATCCTTGTCGTCGACGACGAGCGTGGGGTGCGCCAGAGCCTGCGCTACCTCCTCGAGACGGCGGGCTACGTCGTCTTCGAGGCACCGGATGGCCGGGACGTGGTCGAGAAAGTCGTCCGAGACGGGATCGCGCTCGTCATCACGGACCTCTTCATGCCCAATCGCGAGGGGATGGAGACGATCACGGCGCTGCGCCGCGCGTGCCCGACGGTGCCGGTGATCGCCATCTCGGCGCACGGTCCGCAGTACCTCAAGGCCGCGCAGGGCCTCGGGGCGTGCCGTGCCCTCACGAAGCCGTTCGAATCCGAGCAGTTTTTGGAAACCGTCGCCGAAGTGCTGGGCCTGCCGCGGGCGGCCTGAGCCCTTCGGCGCGACCGTCTCAAGGAAGCAGCGGGGGAACGCGAGCCCGAGGGCCGTCCCACGGCGCGACTGCCTCGCCCAGGGCCGCCTCCCGCGCCGCGGGATCGCAGCGCAGGAAGCGCGAGCGCGCGAGCCAGCGCGGGTCGGGGTAATACGCGAAGAGCGCCGTCCCGTCGCGGATGCGCTCGATCACGCGCCGCTCGACGCCGCGCGGGAGCGCCGGGCAGCCCCAGCTCCGCCCGAGCTGCCCGTAGCGGGCGACGACCGTGCGGCTCACGTAGGGCGCACCGTGCACGACGATCTCGCGCTCGAGCGCGCGGTCGTTGAAGCCGGGCTCGAGACCGATCAGGCGCAGCGACTCGCCGTGGGACCCCTCGTACACGTCCCCCGTGCGAAAGAGCCCGAGGCTCGACTGGCGCGAGCCGGGCTCGTTCGAGAAGGCCGCGGCGTAGGTGCCGCCGCTGCCCACGCCGTGGGCCACGAGCTCGTTGAACAGCACGCGCCGGGCGGTGAGGTCGATCACCCAGAGGCGCGGCACCGTCGAGGGGAGCGTGTAGTCGATGATGGTGAGCACGCTCCGGGTGAAGAGCCCGGGCGGCGCACAGCCGTAGGCCGCGAGCGCGAGTCGCAGCACCTGCGTGCGGGGCCAGGGAAGCGGGGCGCTCGAGCCGACGACGCGCGCCGCAGGATGTCGTCGCCGTCCGGCAGCGGGCGAGGGGGCGAGGCACCCCAGCGCCAGCACCGCGAGCCACCACTCCACCCTCCGCCGCACCATCCTCGCCCCGGATGCGGATCCTTCTAGCTGCCGCCGCACTCACATTCCAGCCGAGCGCTCAGGGCACGAGGACGGCGGCCCCCTCGAGGCGGCCCGCGCGCAAGTCCTCGAGCGCCGTGTTGGCCTCGGCGAGCGCGTAGCGCCTGACCGTGGTGCGCACCGGCACCCGGGGGGCGAGCGCGAGAAAGGCCCTGCCGTCGGTGCGGGTGAGGTTGGCGACGGAGCGCACGCTGCGCTCCTTCCAGAGGAGCGCGTAGCGGAAGGCGGGAATGTCGCTCATGTAGATGCCGCCGCAGACGACGACCCCCCCGGGCGCCACGGCGCGCAGCGCGAGCGGCACGAGCGCGCCCACCGGCGCGAAGATGATCGCCGCATCGAGCGGGACGGGTGGCATCGCGGTCGAGTCGCCCGCCCAGGCGGCGCCGAGGTCGAGGGCGAAGCGGCGGGCGGCTTGGTCGCCCGGCCGGACGAAAGCATAGACCTGGCGGCGCTCGTAGCGGGCGATCTGCGCCACGATGTGCGCGGCTGCGCCGAAGCCGTAGAGCCCGAGCCGGCGCGCGTCGCCGGCCATGCGCAGCGCACGGTGGCCGATGAGCCCGGCGCAGAGGAGCGGTGCCGCATCGACGGGGGCGTACGGTGCGGGAATGGGAAAGCAAAAGCGCGCGTCGGCAAGGGCGTACTCGGCATAGCCGCCGTCGCGCTGGTAACCGGTGAACTGCGCGCGCTCGCAGAGGTTCTCGCGCCCGCTCGTGCAGTAGGCGCACTCCCCGCACGCCCAGCCGAGCCAGGGGACACCGACGCGCGTGCCCGGGGCAAGCCCCGCTGCGGCTCCCGCGGCGACCACCGTGCCCACGATCTCGTGCCCGGGCACGAGCGGCAGCTTGGGGTCGGGGAGCTCTCCGTCGACGACGTGCAGGTCCGTGCGGCACACGGCGCAGGCCTCGACCTGCAGCAGCACCTCGTCGAGGCCCGGGGTGGGCACGGGCAGCTCCGCGGCTCGCAGCGGCTGCCGCGGGCGGTCGAGCACCATGGCGCGCATGCCGAGGTGCATAGCGCCCTTGGCGTCCGCTGTCAGCGCCCGACCTTGCGGCGCGCGGCGCGATCGGTCATGAACGACGGCGCGGGGGCGGTGAGGGATGGATGTCCGATCGCCGCGCACTCGCGCAGGGTCTGCTCTGGTTCGTCGTCGCCAACCTGGGCCTGCTCTTCGCCGACGGCTACGGGTACATCCTGGCGGCGGGCGGCGCGCGCTGGACGGCGGGCTGGCTGTTCGTGCACGTGGCGCTGCTCGCCCAGCTCGCGACGGCGATGCTGCTCGTGGCGGGGCTCGTTCTCGCGCTCGCCGCGGTACCGGGCGGCACGAGGATCGCGGCGGTGCTCGCTCCCGTGGCGGCGACGGCGCTCCAGGTGCTCCTCTACGTCGACCGCGGGGTGTACGCGCATTATCGCTTCCACGTGGGCGGCCTTGCGCTCGAGCTGCTCTGGATGCGAGGCGGGCTCGCGGCGCTCCACCTCTGGCCCGACGATCCCCGCGTGTTCGCCGCCGGGGTGGCGGGCGTGCTCGGGCTCGAGGCGGGCGCGTTCGTCTGGCTCAACCGGCGCGCTCGCCTACGGCCCTGGCCGACGGGAGCCGTGGCACGGCGCTGGGCGCTCGCGGCTGGCCTTGTCGGCGGGCTCGTGCTGCTCGAGAAGGGGGTGTACGCCGCGTGCGACCTCTGGGAGGTGCGCGACGTCACGCGCGTGACGCGGCTCGTGCCGCTCTACCAGCCGTTCACCGTGGTCGGGTTCGCGCGCCATCACCTGGCGTTCGGGCCGCCCACGATCGTCGCCGGCAAGACCGGGCTGCCGCACTATCCGCGCGCGCCGCTGCGTTTTGCACCCGGCGCGCCGCGGCCGAACGTGCTCTGGATCGTGCTCGATAGCTGGCGAGCCGACACGTTCAATCCCGAGAACACGCCGGCGCTCTGGCGTCTCGGCGAACGGTCACAGGTGTTCTTCGATCACGTCAGTGGCGGCAACAATACCCGCTACGGCACGTTCAGCATGTTCTACGGGCTCTACGCGCTCGCCTTCGACGCGTTCGCCGCAGAGGCGCGCGGCCCGGTGCTCTTCGACGCGGCGCGGGCGCGCGGGTATCGCCTGGCCGTGTACTCGACGAGCCGGCTCGCCTTCTCCGAGCTACGCCGCACGGTGTTCGTCGCCGTGCAGGACGCGATCGGGCCGGTGTTCGCCGGCCCCGGAGTCGCCGCCAAGGACGCCGAGGCTGCGGAGGCGGTCGAGCGCTTCGCGCTGGCCGCCGATTCGCGTCCGTTCTTCGCCGTCCTGCTCCTCGAGTCGACGCACGCCGGATACGACTTCGATCCCGCCCGGGCGCGCTACCGCCCGTACTCCGAGCGCATCGGCTTCCTCGGGCCGGGGGCGGGCGTGCGGCCGACGCCCGTGTGGAACCGCTATCGCAACGCCGTTGCCTACGCCGACACGGTGGTGGGCGGCCTCGTCGACTGGCTGGATGCGCACGGCCTCCTCGCGACGACCGTCGTCGTCGTCACCGGCGATCACGGCGAGGAGTTCAACGAGCACGGCTATTGGGGTCACAACGGCGCCTTCACGCCCGAGCAGCTCCGCGTGCCCCTCGTGCTCTACGTGCCTGGCCTCGCCCCGGCGCGCCACCAGGACCTTTCGAGCCACCACGACCTCCCGCCGACGCTCCTGGCCCTGCTCGGGACGACCAACCCGCCCGAGGACTACAGCCTCGGCCGCTCGCTCTTCGACGCGCCGGGGGATCCGGATGCCGTCGCCTGCGGCGCCGACGAGTGCGCGGTCGTCGCGGGGGATCGCACGCTCACCTTCGGCGTGGGTGTGCACGATCCCGCGGGGATCCGGGTCGCGGATGCGGCCGGTCGCCCGGTCCCGATCGGACGGGCCGAGGCCGAGCGGTGCGCGGTCGAGGTCTTGGGCATGCTCACCCGCCTCAGCGGGTTCCTGCGCTGAGTCGCGGGCGGTCGGAGGGTTGACAGCCGGCCGCCCGGATCTAGCTTGGCAGCAGCGCAACCGGAGGAGGTGGACCGATGGCGACCTACCGCGACCCGTTCGAACGGCTCCAGGCGGAGCTGGAGCAGATGGTGCAGCAGGCGTTTGCGGCCTTCGGCCCCGGGGGCGTCTATCCGCCCGTCAATGTCTTCGACGCCGGCGACGCCTTCGTGATCAAGGCGGAGCTGCCGGGGCTCGATCCGAAGGCCATCGAGCTCAGCGTCGAGGACGGCGCTCTTACGCTGCGCGGCGAGCGGAAGCTGCCCGAGCCGCAGGCTGGTGCGGCCTTCCATCGACAGGAGCGCGACGAGGGGGCGTTCCGCCGCGTGATCCGCATGCCGGCGCGGGTGATGCCCGATCAGTCGCAGGCGGAGTACCGCGACGGCGTCCTGACGGTTCGGCTGGCGAAGGCGCCAGAGAGCCGGCCGCGGCGCGTCGAGATCCAGGCGGCATAAGGAGGTGAGCAAGCATGACAGCGGCAGAGCTCGAGAGCAAGCCAAGGACGCAGATGGAGCCTCGACCCAAGCAGAAGGTCGAGCGTCGGGAGGAAAGCACGCGCCCGGGACAGTACTTCATGCCCGCGGTCGACATTCTCGAGACCGACGACGAGATGGTGCTCATGGCCGACATGCCGGGGGTTCCCCCCGACGGGGTCGACGTGCAGCTCGACGGCGATCGGCTCACGATCGAGGGCCGGGTGCGCGCCGAGGACTACGCCGGCCTCAAGCCGCTGCACGTCGAGTACGTCGTCGGCGGCTATCACCGAACGTTCGCCCTCGGTGAGGCGATCGACCGCGACGGCATCCGCGCCTCGATGCAGCAGGGCGTGCTCACCCTGCATCTCCCGAAGGCCGAGCACGCGCGCGTCCGGCGGATCGAGGTGCGCGCCGGCTGAAGGGACGCCGGGCGGCTGCGGCGGCTCAGCGGCGCTTGGCCGAGGGGTTGCCGGAGCCGCCCCGCGCCCAGGCCGTGCCCCCGCCCGCGTGGCCGCCGTGGCCGCCCGACGCCCAACTTCCGCCGGTGCTCCAGCCCCCGCTGCGTCCGCCGGTGCTCGCCGCGGCCCATCCGGTGCCCGCGGTCGCCCACCCACCGCCCGTCGCGCTCGAGCTGCCGGCGCCGGCCGCGGTGGCCCATCCCGCGCCGCTGGCGGCGGTGGCCCGCCCGAGGGCGGCGCGCGTGTGATCGAGCGTGCCGGCCGCGCTCGGGGCCGCGGTGCCGGCGAGGGTGTTGCCGATGCCCATCGCGGCCGCGCTGTCGACCATGGTCTGTGCCACGGCCCCGCTCGCCGCGAGCAGCAGCGCCGCGAGCACGCCCGTCAGCATCCGTCCCGTCATCGCCGTCGAGCATATCGGCGCCCGGCGGATGTCGAAAGCAGCGGCTGGCCGTGCGCGCTGGTGTGCGCTTCGCCTCAGCGCTCCGCCGGCGCGAGGGGCTCGAGCCCGCGGGCGGGGTCGAAGCCCGTCGCGTAGCCACGCACGATGCCGCTGCCGTCGACGAAGACGAAGGTCGGGGTCCCGGTGACGCCGTAGGCGATGAACGTCGCGCGCGTCTCGTCGAGGGCGACGGTGTCCGGAAAGGGCGCCGTGAACGTGCGGAAGAAGGCATCGACGGTCCGCGGCGGCTCGTCCGTGATGGCGACGGCTCGAGCGCCGTGCGCGACGGCAAAGGCGCGCAGCGCGGGCAGCGCTGCCTTGCACGGCGCGCACCACGTGGCCCAGAAGAAGAGCACGTGCGCCGAGCCGTCGGCGAGATCGGCCTGCGGTAGCCTCCCGCGGTAGGCGCGCGCGTGCAGGCTCGGGGCCCGGCTGCCGACCTGGACGGGCCCGGGCAGCGACGGCCACTTCGTCGGGAGCGCGCGCGGCACGAGCGTCACCGTGCGCCGAAGGCCGTCGCGCAGCACGACGAGGCGCGCCGGGCGATCGATCGGGGCGAGGAGCGTCCAGACACGAACCTGGTTGTGCTCGGTAAACGGCGCCCCGGGCGGGCCGAGCACCACGTCGCCAGGTCGGAGCCCCGCGGCGAGCGCAGGCGAGTCGGGATAGACGGCCACCACCTCTGCCGCCCCGTCGGCGAGCCCGTGCGCGCGGCGCAGCCCCTCCGGGGCCTCCGCGAAGTTGATGCCCATCCAGGCCGGGACCAGGGCGTGGGCCAGCGCGAGGTCGTCGGCATACGGCGGGAGCGGCGGCTCGACCGCGAGCGCGGGCACGGGGGCGAGGCCGCGCTCGGGGAGCGTCAGGCGCTCGCACGCGACGAGCCCGGCGTAGGCGGCCCGCTCGGCGGGGGTGGCGCGCGTGGCGAGATAGACGCGGCCCGCGATGCGCTCGAGGATCGCCCGCAGCCGCAGCAGGCCGCCGAGCCGCACGTCCATGCGGTAGGCGGCGGCTGCCGTGCGCTCGGCACGATCGTGCAAGTGCGTAAGGCGTGCAAAGCGCGCCGGACGCGCGCGCACGAACGGCTCGAGCGCAGCCAGGAGCTCGTGGGTCACCCGCTGTCGCGCCGCGGGCGTCAGCGCCGACAATGCGTCGGGCGCAAGGCGCGCGCGCCAGGCGGGGTGGGCGGCGACGAAGCGCGCGAGGGCCGCGGTGGCAGCGTCCCCGAGCCCGTTGCGCCAGGCCCGCGCCTGGTTCCGGAGCTGCTCGGCGAGCGCGCCCAGCCGCTCGACGTTGGCGTCGAGCTCGGCGAGCGAGCGGGGGCTCGCCACCCCGAAGGCCGCTGCCACCTGGTCGACGAGGCGGACGTCGTCCTCTGAGTCCGCCGGATTTGCCCACGCCGTGCGCAGAAGCTCGTCGGTGAGCGCTGCCGCCTGCGATGCACCGCCGCCGGCGGCGCGCTGCAGCAGCTCCGCGAGGTAGACGTCGGAGGTGCGCAGCGGCACGTCGGGTGTGCGGTCGGCCAAGAGGACTTCGCGATGGGCGGCGGCAAAGCTCGCGCCGTGCGCGAGCGCGGCGAGGAAATGGAACGAGTGGCCGACGTTGTTGCGCCCGCGGTTCTCCGGATAGCACCCGTAGGCGGGCCGATCGGCGGTGGACGAGAAGTAGCCGCAGATGCCGCCGGGGTGAGCGGCATCCGGCGGCACGCGGAGAGTCGCGAAGCCGCCCGAGTAGCACTGGGACATGAGCAGCACCACGCGCACGCCGGGGTCGAGCTGCGCGAGCATGTCGCGCAGCTCGTGCACCGAGAGCGATTCGTCTGCCCCCCACAGCGTGATCCGGCTGTCGCTGCCGCCCGCGGGGTCCCGACTCCCGTGGTCGGTCACGTAGAGGAGCAGCGTGTCGCCGCTGCGCAGGCGCCGCGCTGCCTCGGCGAACCAGGCCGCGAGGGCGCTGCGGCTGGCGGCCTCCACCCGCACGCCGTCGAGTGCCGTGTTCGCGAAAGTGACCGGCGGGGCGAGCGCGGTGCCAGCCGGCGTCTCCGCGATGAGCCAGAAGGCAGGCTCGGGCTCGAGCTCGCGCACGGCAAGGTCGGGCGTGGGGTCCGTGCCGTCGCTGGCGAGGACGGTCACGTGCTCGGGCGGCACGCCGGCCGCGTGCAGCACCGCGAGGAGCTGCCGAAGATGCAGCACGTGCGACTGGTAGTTGTGGGCGCGATCGCCTCCGCCGCTTACGAGGAGCGCATAGAGGCGCGGTGGCGCGACGCGCGCGGGCACGGCGCCGCGGCATCCCGCGAGGCCGACGAGCGCCGCGAGGAGAAGACAGACCCGGCGATGCGAGGCGACGGGGGGCATGCGAGCCCGGGCCGTCGAGTCTAGCAGGCGGCGCTGCCGAAGGCGCGCAGCCCGTCAGACGCCGGACTGCACCGAGGGTCGCTGCGCGGGCTTGCCGAGCGCACTCGCCGCGTCGCGCCCTCCCGAATCCCGCAGCCGCGCCCACGCCCGCACCAGCTCCGGGCCAAAGGCGATCGAGAATGCCGCGCACGCCAAAAGCCCGCCCACGATCCACTGGTGGAGCGTCATGGCGCGCGCATGTTCGCGCGCACCGCGCACGCAGGTCAAGGAAAAAATGCCGTCGCGGCGCGTCGAAACAGCATGCTTGCACCGGCGCGGCCGTGCGCGTGAGATGCGCGCATGACGCTCCGCCATGCGCTGTTCCTGTTCGTCCTGCTCGCCGCGGTCGGTGCCTGTGCGCCGCGGCAGCCGCACGCCGTCGTCGGGCTGCTCGAGGACGGCGTCGCTGCCTTCGTGGCACAGCACCCGCTTGCCGCCGGGCAGGTTGTGCGCGTCGACGAGGTGGCGCGGACGCCGGCGGCGAGCTACCACGTGGTCCAGGCGCGCGGGGCGGAGTCGCCCCACCGCCACCTCGTCCACGACCTCACCGTCCACATGCTCTCGGGCGGTGGCGTGCTGAGGCTCGCCCGTCGGCGGGTGACGCTGCGGGCGGGAGACGTGGTGCTGATCGCGCGCGGCGTGACGCACTGGTTCACCCCCGGCGGGGGAGAGCCGGCGGTGGCGCTCGCCGTCTTCACCCCGCCGCTCGACGCGCCGGATGCCGCGCCCGTCGACGTTGACTCCGGCGGCGACGGCGGCTAGACGCCGAGGACGCGCGCCGCGCGGAGGAGGTCGTATGACGATGGCTGGGAACCTTCGACTGCTGCTGATCGCCGGCACGGCGGCCGGGCTGCTCGCCGCGGGATCGGTCGGGTGGGCGGCCGACAGCGTGACCGGCGAGGTCGTGGACCTCGCCTGCTACCTCCCCCACGGGAGCAAGGGGGCGAGTCACCGCAAGTGCGCCGACACCTGCGCCAAGAAGGGCATGCCGCTCGGGCTCCTCACCGACGACAACCAGCTCTACCTCGTGCTCGAGGATCACGAGAACCCGAAGGCCTACGCCCAGGTGAAGGAGAAGGCGGCGGAGAAGATCACCATCGAGGGGCAGAAGGTGACCCGCGACGGCATGAACGCGATCGTGGCCGAGGCCGTGAAGTGATTAGAAGAAGGCGTGCAGCTCGAGCCAGAGCTCGGGCTGGTTGAGCAGCGGCTGGTCCCGCGGCCCGTTGTTGATGCGGTACTGGATGCGGGGTTGGAGGAAGCGGTCGATGAACGGCTCGGCGCCGATCGCGTAGCGCGTCTGATCGTTCGCGCTCGAGACCTTCACGAACTCCGCCGTGCCGCGCAGGTTGAGCCACCCGAAGAGGAGCAGGTCGAGCTCGCCGTAGGTGGCCCAGTCGGCGCGGCGCCCGGCGGTGGCGAGGTTGCGGTCCTCGAACTTGTCGGCTTCCGCGAGATAGGTGAGCGGCCCGTAGTTCGAGCCCGCGTAGACGGCGTAGACGTCGCGCTTGTTGGTCTGCCGCGCGAGGGAGCCACCCGCGATCACGTTGCGCACGACCGGGACATCGGTGACGACGGCGTAGCCGTTCAGCGTGGCCGCCACGTCGTTGTCGCCCGACTTGCCGTTGGTGATCGAGCTTGCGATGAAGAACGGTCCGGGCATCGTGCCGATCTCGATGCCCTCGTCGGGATTCTGGAAGGTGTAGCCGCTGCGCGCGCGGATGAATGCCTGGTCGTCCTGGACGCGGAGCCCGTAGGTGGGGAACAGGCGGCCCCCCTTGAAGTACGTGTTCCAGGGCAGAAAGCCGCGCAGGAGCGCGAACGCCTCGCGGTTGTTGGCGACCCCGTTGAAGTTCTCGTCGGCGTAGATCGAGAGGATGTCCGGGTAGAGGTCGACCTGGAGGTAGGCGAGGAACTCGTTCACGCTGAGATCGGTCGATCGGAGGTCGCGGCGGAACGCGCGGTCGCCGTCGACGGTGCCCGTGGCAGTCGGCCGGTCGCGAAAGGTGAGCGTCGCGCGCGTGCGGAGATCGCCGCCGATCGAGACGTACGGCGTGACCTCCCCGGTAAACGGCTTGGTCCCGGGCGGGATGGGCAGGATCTGGAGATCGTGCAGGATGTCGTGGGCGTGGATCTGCGCGAACGCGGTCCGCTTGCCTCCGCCCGTCAAGTTCGTGTGGCAGTCGCTACACTTCGCCCCCTCGCGCACCATGAGATACGGTTCGGCCTGGGCTTGGGCGGGCACGAACGCCCGCCCAAGCCCGGCCGCGAGCACCATCACCGCCGCGATCCTCATCCCCACCCCCAGCGCCACGGTCGGGCGGCCGCGGGCCGGCCGCCGCGGTGGCCGACGTCAATGTCCGATGCGTGCGCCGCTCGGTCGGCTCAGTGGCCCGTCTCGAGGGCCGACTTGAGCGCCGCGAGGTGCTTGAGCTCCTCGGAGAGCTGCTTGAGCGTGTCGATCACGCGTCCCACCTCGCTCTGGGCCCACTCGATCTCCTGATGGCTCACCTTCGCGAGCGCCCCGCGGAGCTGGTCGTAGAGGGTCACCAGCCCCTCCACGCCCGAGATGCCGGACTCCGCAATGCGACGGTTGACGTCGCGCGTGAAGTTGATGATCTGGTCCGTCTGACGAAGCATCTCTTCCATGGGTTCCTCCGGCGCCGTGCTGCGGGTTCGAGCGGCGTCCATAGCACCCCACCTCACGGGTGACAACGGGGACGCGCATCGCCGGCTTCGCCGCCGTCTGCGAGCCGATCGCCGTCGGCAGCGACACGGTTGCCCTCTGGCGCGTGGCCGACCTCGAGGCGCACGTCGACCGCACGGCACTGCTCGCGGGCGACGATGCCGCGGAGCCGCCGTACTGGGCGCACCTCTGGAGCGGCGCACGCGTGCTCGCCGCCGCCGTGCCGCCGGGGGCGGGACGCACGGTCGAGATCGGCTGCGGGCTCGGCCTGCCCGGGCTCGCGGCGGCGCGGCGGGGGGCGCGGGTCACGTTCGTCGACCGGGTGCCCGCGGCGCTCGCCTTCGTGCGCGCGAGCGCGGCGGCCAACGGCTGCGTCGTGGACACGGTGGCCGCCGACGCGACGACGGGCGCCGTGCGCGGCCCCTTCGACCTCGTGCTCGCGGCCGAGGTGCTCTACGACCGGAGCGCGTTTCGGGCGCTCGCGGGGACGCTCGCCGCGCTGCTCGCCCCGGGCGGGCGCGCGCTCCTCGCCGATGCCGGGCGCATCGATACCCGCGACTTCTACCAGGCGCTCGACGCCGTCGGGCTCCCCTGGGCCGCAACGGAGCATCGGGTGCGGGAGGAGGGAATGGTCATCGCCGTGCGCCTGGTCACCGTCGGTCCGCGCTGAGCCGCCGGTCAGGCGAGGCGGTACTTCTCGATCTTGCGGTAGAGGCGCTGGCGGTCGATGCCGAGAAGCCGCGCAGCCTCGTTTTTGTTGCCCCCGCTCTGTCTGAGCGCGGCCGCAATCGCGCGCCGCTCGACCTCGGCGAGGGGGAGCACGGGGCCCGACGGGGGCTCGCCCGGCGCGGCGATCCCCGGCGGGAGGTCGTCGAGCGTGATCATCTCGGCGCGCGAGACGGCAAAGGCACGCTCGATCGCGTTCTCGAGCTCGCGGATGTTGCCCGGCCAGTCGTGTTCGCACAGCCGCGCGAGCGCATCGGGCGCGATCCGCTTGGGTGCTACCTGGTACTCGGCCGAGAAGCGGCTGACGAAGTGATCGACGAGCGCCGGGATGTCCTCGCGGCGCTCGCGCAGCGGCGGCAGCTCGATGCGCACGACGTTCAGCCGATAGAAGAGGTCGGCGCGAAAGCGGCCCGCGCGCACCTCGGCCTCGAGATCGCGGTTGCTCGCCGCGATGAGCCGCACGTTCACCGGCACGGCGCGGCTCGAGCCGAGCGGCGTGACCTCGCGCTCCTGGATGGCGCGCAGAAACTTCGCCTGGAGCGTCGGCGGGATCTCCGCCACCTCGTCGAGGAGGAGCGTGCCCCCGTCGGCGGCGCGAAAGACGCCGTCGTGATCGCTCACCGCCCCGGTGAAGGCGCCGCGACGATGCCCGAAGAGCTGGCTGTCGAGCAGCGTCTCGGAGAGCCCGGCGCAATTGATGGCGACGAAGGGCGCCGTGGCGAGCGGGCCGCGGCGGTGGATGGTGCGCGCCACGAGCTCCTTGCCCGTCCCGCTCTCGCCGGTGAGCAGGACCGTGCTGCGGTTCTGGCTCACGGCGTCGATCAGCCGCACGACCGCCTGCATCGCCGGGCTCTGTCCGATCAGCTCGCCGACGCGGCGGAAGCGTCCGATCTCCTGCCGCAGCCGCGCGTTCTCGCGACGGAGCGCCTCCATCTCGAGCACCCGCTCGAGGGTGAGCAGGATCTGCTGCGGCGGCGCATCCTTGATGAGGTAGTCGGCCGCGCCGAGCTTCATCGCCTCGACCGCGGACTCGATCGTCCCGTAGCCGGTGAGCACGACGACGGCGCTCGCGAAGTGGCGGGCGTGCATGGCGCGCAGGAGCGCCATGCCGTCCATCACCGGCATCTTGAGGTCCGTGAGCACGATGTCGAAGGGCGCCTCGGCGAGGCGGGCGAGCGCGGCCTCGCCGTGGGGCGCGCACTCGACGCGGTAGCCGGCGCGCTCGAGGTTCTTGGCGAGGGTGCGCGCCATGTTGACCTCGTCCTCGACCAGCAGGACGCGCGCCGTCACCTGTGCCTCAGGGCTGCGCCGCCGCGTCGTCGTGGCAGGGGCACGGCAGCTCGATGATGAAGGTCGTGCCGACGCCGACCTGGCTCTTCACCTGGATCTCCCCGCGGTAGCGGCGCACGATCGAGTGGACGACCGAGAGGCCGAGGCCGGTCCCGAGCCCGGGGGCCTTGGTCGTATAGAAGGGGTTGAAGATATCCTGCAGCCGGGCGGCGGGGATGCCAACGCCCGTGTCGTGGACCTCCAGCCGCACGCGGTCCGTGCCCGCGCGCGCCGTGCGGAGAAGGAGGTCGCCCCCCTCGGGCATCGCCTGCACGGCGTTGGTGACGAGGTTCAGGACGATCTGGCGCATGGCGTTGGCGTTCACCACGCACGGCGGCACCGAGGCGAAGTCGGTCGTCACCCGCACGCCGTGGTCCTGGAGGTAGCGCTGGAGCAGCTGGAGCGTGCGACCGAGCAGCTCGTTGACGTCGACGCGCTCGAGCTCGGCGCTCGACTCGCGCGAGAACTCGAGCAGGTTCTTGATGATCGCCTGGGCGCGGCCGATCTCCTCCTCGGCGATGTGCAGGTCGTCGGCGATCTCGGGGTTCCCGGTATCGACGAGCTGGCGGAGGTCGTAGAGGGCGTTCATCACGATGGCGAGCGGGTTGCGCAGCTCGTGCGCGATGCCAGCGGCGAGCTGGCCGATCGCCGCCATTTTCTCCGATTGGATGAGCTGGCTCTCGAGACGCTGGCGCTCGGAGAGATCGACGCACATGAGGAGCAGCCAGTGCCGGTCGCCGTACTCGATGAAGCCGGCGTTGGCGAAGACCGGGATCGCCCGCCCGTCGCGCGCGACCAGGTGGAGATCGTCGCGGGCGGCCTGCCCCTGGCGCACGGCGGTGCGCCAGAGCGCCTCCGCACGCGAGCGCTCGGCGGGGGGCATGAGCTCGTGGAGGAGCTTCCCGGCGAGCGCCGTGCGCGGCACCCCGAGCAGCTCCTCGGCGACCTGGCTCGCGTCGAAGATCCGCCCCTCCCGCGCGTCCGCCATGAGGATGCAGGCGGGGGCCCGGTCGATGGCGCGGCGATAGCTCGCCTCCTGGGCGAGCATCTCTTCCTCGCGCGCCTCGACGAAGAAGTCGGTGATGTGCAGGACGCGGGCCCGGAATTCCTGCGCGAGCAGCTCGGAGAGCTCGTGGGCGTGCGCCGGGTCGGCCGCATACTCCTCGCGGAGCCCGTCCTGGAGGCGCTGGATGAAGCGCATCTGGGCCACGAGGAGGCGAGAGGCCGGGAAGCGGGAGATGAACCCCCGACGCGCGTGCTCGCGCAGCAGCCGGTAGGTCTCGATGTCCTCCGGATCCGCGATGTGGCGGGCCCAGCGCGCGATGGCCGCCGCCTGGTCCGCCTTGAGCTGCGGCCAGTCCTGCTCCTTGATGCCGAGCGCCCGGCCGATCTCCCGCATCCACGCGTCGAGGATGGCGGGGGTGCGGCGTTCGATGAAGGCCGCGAGCTCCCGGCGCAGGTCGCGGTGGTCCTCGGGCGCCCGCAGCAGCCCGCTCTCCCGCATGTAGGCCTTGATCCGCTCGAGGTGACGGACCAGGTCCGGATCGGGAGGATGCTCGCTCACTCTCCGTGCGATTAGCAGCTCCGCGCCGGTGTCGCCAGCCGACGCCGGAGCCGCAACCGCCGTCTCCCTGCGGTGTTGGAGACGTCATGTCGGCTTGCGCCGTCGCCTGGGAAGCCGCCGTCGGTTGTCCTAGAATCCGGCCACCCATGGTGCCCATCGGGGTGGGGGAGGTTCGACGCATGCATCGTGAGCCGGGGCCCGTGGCCGCGGCGACCCCGGCGGCCACGATGGCGTCCGCCGACCCCGACGTGGCCCTCATGCTGCGGGTCCAGGCGGGCGAGCAGGCCGCCTTTCAGGAGCTCTTCCGCAAGTACAGCCCGCGCGTGCTCCAGTACGTCCGGCGGATGCTCGCGAGCGACGCCCGCGCCGAAGAGGTCACGCAGGACGTCTTCGTGCAGGTCTTCCGGTTTCGCGGGCGCTACCGCCCCGAGAGCCGTTTCTCGACCTGGGTCTTTACCATCGCCACGAACCTCTGCCTGAACGAGCTCCGCCGGCCCGAACGCCAGCTCCGCGTCGACCTCTGGGACGATCGCGCGACCGAGGGCCGCCGCGAGGGCCCGAGCCTCGCCGACCCCGCCGCCGTCGGGCCGGAGGAGGGGACGTCGGCCCGCGAGCTCTCCGAGCGGCTCGATGCCGCCATCCGGCAGCTTCCCGAAAAGCAGCGGGCGGCGCTGCTCCTCTCCCGCATCGACGGCCTCGCCTACGCGGACGTCGCGAGCGCGCTCGGCTGCAGCGAGGGCGCGGTGAAGGCGCTCGTCTTCCGCGCCACCCAGAGCCTCAAGGCGGCGGTGCGGGAATTTCTCTGAGTCAAGGGAGGTCGTGCCCGATGCGTTGTGGACGTGCCCGACGGTGGATGGCGGCGGCGCTCGACGACGAGCTCACCGTGCGGCGGCGCCGTGCGCTCGACCGCCACCTCGCGCGCTGTGCGGCATGCCGGGACGAGATGGCCGTGAGCGGGCGGCTCGCCGAGGCGCTCGCCCGGCTGCCGATGACGGCCGAGGTGCCGGCGGCGGTCGAGCAGGCGACGCTTCGCCGTGTGCGGCTGCTCGCTGCCGACCAGGGCGAGCGCGCCCTGTGGCTGCGGGTCTTCGTGCCCGCGCTCGCCACCGCGGGCATCGTCGTGCTCGCCGTCCTCGGCACGCTGCGCCTGCCGTCCGGGCGGCCGGAGGTCCGGTCCGGCACCCGAGAGACCACGGCGGCGCGGCGCGCCGAGAAGCCGGTCGCGGTGGCGGAGGCCAGCCGGACGGCGCGCCCGGCCCGACACGGCCGGCCCCCCGGACCGCCCCCGGCGCTCGCCGCCGCCCCGGAGCTGTTCGTCGACCTGCCGCTCCTGCACAACATGGAGAAGCTCGAGCACTTCGACGCAATCCGCATGACCACGCTCGACGACGACACCTCGGGCGACGCGCGGCAGTCGAACGGATGAGGCGAGTGCTGCTCGTCGCGCTGCTCGGCCTCGCGCTCGGCGGGGCCTCCGCTGCCCGCGGGCAGTCCCGCGCCTGGGATCAGCTCACGCCCGAAGAGCAGTGGAAGGCGTGGCAGAACTACCAGCGCTACCAGCAGATCCCCGAGCCCAAGCGCCGGCTCCTCGATCAGCGCTTCGAGCAGTTCCGCGCGCTGCCGCCGGCCGAGCAGCAGCGGCTGCGCCAGCGCTACGAGGAGTATCAGCGCTTCGACCCGGCCCAGCGTCAGCGCTTCGAGGAGAAGTACCGCCGCTGGAAGGCGGGCCGCCACTGAGCGGGCGCTAGCTAGGGGATCACGACGATCTGCCCGCCCACGTGGGCCGGGTGGAGCTGACAGAGGAAGGGAAAGATCCCGACCTTGTCGGCGGTGAACTCGACGGTCTTGGGCTCGCCCTTCTGCACCACCTCGGCGACGCGGAAGGCGGGGATCGAGAAGCCGTGCTCGCCCGAGGGGGCGTTGTTGATGAGCTTGAGCGTGACCTTCGTCCCCTTCTTCACGGTGATCTCGCCCGGCAGCCAGATCTTGGTGCCCTCGTACTCGAGGTTCACGAGCGTGAAGCTCGCCGTGGGCGGCGCAGCCGGTCGGTTGGTCTTGGCCTCCCCGCCGGCCGCGAGCAGCCCGAGCACGAGCCCCATCAACACGCCGAGTCGTCGCATCCCGTATCCTCCTTCGCGGCCACCCCAGCACACCGCCGGGCGCAGTGCAACGCGGGAGCCGACGCTGCTATCATGACGCCCTTCGATGCGTCGCGAGGGACGATTTACGCTGCGGGCGGACTTCGCCCCCCAGGGCGACCAGCCGCAGGCGATTGCCACGCTCACCGCGGGTCTCCGCGCCGGCGCGCCGCACCAGGTCCTCCTCGGCGTCACCGGCAGCGGCAAGACGTTCACGATTTCGCACGTGATCGCCGCCGTGAACCGGCCGACGCTCGTGATCGCGCCGAACAAGACGCTCGCCGCCCAGCTCTACCACGAGTTCCGCACGTTCTTCCCCGACAACGCCGTACGCTACTTCGTGAGCTACTACGACTACTACCAGCCCGAGGCGTACGTGCCGGCGACCGACACGTACATCGAGAAGGACGCCTCGATCAACGACGAGATCGACAAGATGCGCCACGCCGCGACAAAGGCCCTGCTCGAGCGGCGGGACGTGATCGTCGTGGCGAGCGTGTCGTGCATCTACGGCCTCGGCTCGCCGGCCTCGTACTTCGACATGCTGGTCGTGGTCGAGCGCGGCGACACGGTCGAGCGCGACGCCCTGCTGCGCAAGCTCGTCGACATGCAGTACCAGCGCAGCGACCACGACTTCCACCGGGGCACGTTTCGGGTGCGCGGCGACGTGGTCGAGGTCTACCCGTCGTACGAGGAGGCGCGCGCGATCCGCATCGAGCTGTTCGGCGATACGGTCGACGCGATCAGCGAGATCGACCCGCTGCGCGGGCAGGTGCTCCGACGGCTCCCCCAGGTGGCGATCTACCCCGCGAGCCACTACGTGGCGACGGCGCCCACGATGCGGCGCGCGATCGAGAGCATCCGCGCCGAGCTGGCCGAGCGGCTCCAGGTCCTCGAGGCGCAGCACAAGCGCCTCGAAGCGCAGCGCCTGCGGCAGCGGACGCTCTACGACCTCGAGCTGCTCGAGGAGATGGGCTTCTGCCCGGGGATCGAGAACTACGCCCGGCACCTCGACGGGCGGGCCCCGGGCGCCCCCCCCTACACGCTGCTCGACTACTTCCCGAAGGACTTCCTCGTCGTGATCGACGAGAGCCACGTCACGATCCCGCAGATCGGCGGCATGTACCGCGGCGACCGCTCCCGCAAGGAGACGCTCGTCGAGTTCGGCTTCCGCCTCCCCTCGGCGCTCGACAATCGGCCGCTCAACTTCGAGGAGTTCGTCGCCCGCGTGCCGCAGGCGATCTACGTTTCCGCCACCCCCGGGGACTGGGAGCTCGCGCGCGCGGGCGGCCGCGTGGTCGAGCAGCTGATCCGCCCGACGGGCCTCACCGATCCGGCCATCGAGGTCCGGCCCGCCCGCCACCAGGTCGACGACCTCCTCGCGGAGGTGCGCGCCCGGGTCGCCGCCGGCGAGCGCGTGCTCGTGACGACGCTCACGAAGAAGATGGCCGAGGACCTCACCGACTACCTCCAGGACGTCGGCGTGCGGGTGCGCTACATCCACGCCGACGTGGAGACCATCGAGCGGGTCGAGATCATCCGCGATCTCCGCCGCGGCGCTTTCGACGTGCTCGTCGGCATCAACCTCCTGCGCGAAGGCCTGGACCTCCCCGAGGTGTCGCTGGTGGCCATCCTCGACGCGGACAAGGAGGGCTACCTGCGCTCCGAACGCTCGCTCATCCAGACGATGGGGCGGGCGGCGCGCAACGTGCGCGGCACGGTGCTCATGTACGCCGACGTGGTGACCGAGTCGATGCGGCGCGCGATCGACGAAACCGAGCGCCGGCGCGCCGTGCAGGAGGCCTACAACCGCGCCCACGGCATCACGCCGCAGACGATCCGCAAGGCGATCGGCGAGTCGCTGGTGATCGCCTGCGACGGGGAGGCGGCGAGCGGGTCGCTCGCTTGCGACGGCGACGCCGAGGACGCCGGCCTCGAGGACCCGAAGGCGATCGCACGCCGCATCGCCGCGCTCCGGCGCGAGATGAGCGCGGCGGCGCGGGCCCTCGACTTCGAGCGCGCGGCAGTGCTCCGCGACCGCGTCCGGGCGCTCGAAGGCCGTCTCCTCGGGCTGCCTGCGAGCGAGGTCGAGCCGGCTTGACTCGGCGGCGCGTGCAGGCCACCGTGAGCACCCCGCCCGCGCTTCCGTGAACACGAGGAACGCGATGGCTCCCGAGGATGGTCCCAAGGCGGCGCCCGACGGCCCGTCCGTGCTCGAGCAGCGCCTGGCTACCGTGCCCGCCGCCCCGGGCGTCTACCTGCTCAAGGACCGCCACGGCAAGGTGATCTACGTCGGCAAGGCGGTGAATCTCCGCGCCCGGGTGCGGACGTATCTGCGGGGCGGGGACGAGCGCAGCCAGGTGCGCTTCCTCGTCGGCAAGCTCGCGGACTTCGAGACGCTGGTCACGGCGAACGAGAAGGAAGCGCTGATCCTCGAGAACACGCTCATCAAGCAGTACAAGCCGCGCTACAACATCCGGCTGAAGGACGACAAGAGCTACGTGAGCGTCAAGGTCACGGTCGGCGACCGCTGGCCCCGCGTGCTCGTCACCCGCCGCATCGTGAAGGACGGGAGCCGCTACTTCGGCCCGTTTCACAGCGCGTCCGCCGTGCGCGAGACCCTGGACACGATCCGCAAGGTCTTCCCGCTGCGCACCTGCAGCGATCCGGTCTTTCGCAACCGCAGCCGCCCGTGCATCGAGTACGACATCCGGCGCTGCCTCGCGCCGTGCGTGCTCCCGGTCGACCCGGCCGCCTACGCCGAGCATCTCCGCCAGGCGATGCTGCTGCTCGAGGGGCGCAACCGCGAGGTGACCGCGGCGCTCCGCGAGCGCATGCACGCCGCGGCCGCCGCCGAGCGGTTCGAGGAGGCCGCGCGGCTGCGCGATCAGATCGCGGCCATCGAGAAGACCCAGGAGCACCAGCAGGTGCTGGCCCACTGGGGCGGCGACCAGGACGTCTTCGGCCTCTACCGCGAGGGCGGGGCGGTCGAGGTCCGCGTCCTCTTCGTGCGGCGCGGCGCCCTGGTCGCGACCCAGGCCTATGCATTCGACGACTGGGAGCTGCCCGACGCCGACATCCTCGAGGCCGTGCTCACGCAGTTCTACCACGCGAGCGACCGGGACGTCCCGGACGAGATTCTCCTCCCGGTGTCGATCTCCGACGCAGAGGTGCGCGCCGAATACCTGAGCGAGCGGCGCGGCCGCAAGGTCACGATCGTGGTGCCGCAGCGGGGCGACAAGCTGCGGCTGGTGACGATGGCGCAGGAGAACGCGCGCCAGGGCTTCGCCGAGCGGCGGCTGGCGGCCGAGCAGGGGGCGCGGCAGGTGGCGGACCTCGGGCGCACGCTGCGTTTGCGGACGCCGCCGCGGCGCATCGAGTGCGTCGACATCGCGACGTTCCAGGGGGGCGAGACGGTGGGCGCGGTCGTGGCCTTCCACGACGGCCAGCCCTTCAAGGACGGCTACCGGCGCTTTCGCATCCGCTCCGTGACGGGGACCGACGACTTCGCCTCGGTGGCCGAGGTGCTCCGGCGCCGCTTTCGGGCCGGGGCGACCGCGGCGGACCGCCCGGACCTGCTGGTGATCGACGGCGGGCCGGGACAGCTCGCGGCCGCGCGCGCGGTGCTGGCCGAGGTGGGCGTGCCGGAGCTGCCGCTGATCGGGCTCGCCAAGGAGCGCGTGGAACGGGATCCGACGGCGCGCGAGATCGCGCGGCGCCCGGAGCGGATCTTTCTGCCCGGGCGCAAGAACCCGCTCGTGCTGCGCGCGAACTCGACGGCCCTCTTCCTGCTCGCGCGCGTGCGCGACGAGGCGCACCGCTTCGCCAACACCTACCACCGGGCGCTGCGCGCGCGGGCGCGCGTCGCCTCGGCGCTCGATGCGGTGCCCGGCGTCGGCCCGCGCCGCCGCCGGGCGCTGCTGCGCCACTTCGGCAGCGTGCGACGGCTGCGCGAGGCGAGCGTCGACGAGCTCGCCCGCGTCCCGGGCATCACGGCGGCGCTGGCGGCCCGCATCCAGGAGCACCTGGCAGCGCACTGACGACCGAAGGACGCACCCGCCCGGCAAAGGAGACGCATGGCGGACGTGCGGGCGGGGCTGGGAACGGTGACGGCAGCGGTGCTGGCCGGCGAGCTTTTGGCCGCGCGGATCGCCGTGGCCCCGGGCCTCCTCGGCGCGGCGGCGGCGGTCGCTGGCGTGCTCTGGTGCCTCGCGTGGCGCGGCCGGCGGCTGCTCGGATGGGCGGCCATCGCGCTTGCGGCGGGAGCGGCGGGAGCGGCGCGGATGGCCGCGCTGCTCGCACTGCCGGCGGCGGCCGACGACGTGGCGCATCTCGCGCTTCCACGCCGCGCCGCCGTGGTCGGCCGGCTCGCCGCGGCGCCGGTGCAACGCGGCGAGCGCAGCGTCCTCGTGCTCGCCGTCGAGGCCGTCGACGGGAAGAGGGCCTCCGGGCTCCTGCGGGTGGGCGTGGGCGCCGGGCGGGTACCCTGGGGCTTCGGCGACCGCCTGCGCTTCGCGGCGACGCTTCGCAGGCCGCGGAACTTCGCCAACCCGGGGAGCTTCGACTACGTCGGCCATCTCGCCCGCCAGAAGATCCGCGTGACCGCCTTCGTCCGCGACGTCGCCGCCGTCGAGCGCCTGCCGGGACGCGCTCACGGACTGCGCGCGCGGCTCGAGCGCTGGCGGGCGCGGCTCGGGCGGCGGATCGCCGCTGCGGTGCCGGCGCCCGAGGCAGCGGTGCTCCAGGCGCTCGTGATCGGCGAGGAGGGCGGCATCCCGGCCGAGCTGCGCGAGGCGTTCCGCCGCGCCGGCGTGGTGCACGTGCTCTCGGTGTCGGGGCTACACGTCGGCATGGTCGCCGCGGCGAGCGTCCTCGCTGCGCGCGCGCTCCTCGCGCGCAGCGAGCGCCTCCTGCTCCTGCTCGACGTCGACCGCCTCGCGGCTTTGCTCGGTCTCGTGCCCGTGGCGCTCTACGCGGCGCTCGCGGGACTCGGGGTGGCGACGCTGCGCTCGGCGCTCATGGTGGCCGCCGCGGTGGTGGCGGGGCTGATCGGGCGGCGAGCCGACGTCCTGCGCACGCTCGCGCTGGCCGCCCTCGTCCTGGCGCTCGTCTGGCCCGGGACGCCGCTCGACATCTCCTTTCAGCTCTCGTTCGTCTCCGTGCTGGCGATCGTGCTCGGCGCGCGCCGGCTCCCCGCGACGCGGGGCTGGCGCGGGCGGCTCGTGGCCGCGCTCGCCGCGTCGCCGAGCGCGCTCGTCGGGACGGCGCCGCTCACGGCGTTCCATTTCCACCAGGTGTCGGTCGCGGGGCTCGTGGCGAACCCGCTCGCGATCCCGCTCTTCGGGTCGGTCGTGGTGGGCCTCGGGCTCGGCGGGGCCCTCGTGGAGCCCCTTGCGCCGGGGGTTGCGACGCGGCTCTTCGCAGCCGCTGGCCTCGCCCTGCGCCCGGGCCTCGCGCTCGTCTCGGCGCTCGGTCGCCCGGCGTGGGCGGCCGTCGACGTGCCGATCCCGAACCCTCTCGAGCTCGGCCTGCTCTACGCCGTGCTCGGGGCGGCCTGCGCGCTGCCCCGTCGGGGGGCGCGCATGCTCGCGCTCGCCGCCGCCCTGGGGCTCGTCGTCGACACGGCCTGGTGGATGCACGAGCGCTTCGGGCGCGAGCGCCTGCGCGTCACCTTCCTCGACGTGGGGCAGGGTGACGCCGCGGTCGTCGAGCTGCCGGACGGAGCCGTGCTCGTGGTCGACGCGGGCGGTATCCCGGGCGGCGACTTCGACACCGGGGCGGCCATCGTCGGCCCGTTTCTCTGGACGCGCAAGATCCTCCGGGTCGATGCCCTCGTGATGACACACGCGCATCCCGATCACTTTGGCGGCCTCTCCTACCTCCTCGCGCACCAGCACGTGCGCGAGTTCTGGTGGACGGGCATTCCCGGTCGCGGACCGCAGTGGGCGCGGCTCGTGGCGACGCTCGCTGCGAGCCGCGCCCGCCAGCGCGTGCTCGCAACCGGCGCGCCCGTGCCCGCGTTCGCCCGCGGCGTGGCGGTCCTGCACCCCCCGCCCGGCTGGCCCGGACGCTCGCTGAACGACGGCTCGCTCACGCTGCGGATCGCGCACGGCGCGGCGGGGGTCCTCCTCACGGGCGACATCGAGGCCGGCGCGGAGCGCGCGCTTTTGCGTGCGCCCGGGGCGCTCGCGAGCCGGGTCCTCAAGGTGCCGCACCACGGCAGCAGCACCTCGAGCGGGGCGGCGTGGGTGGCGGCGGTCGCGCCCGCGCTCGCGGTCATCTCGGTGGGCGCGGACAACCGCTACGGGCTGCCGGCGTCAGCCGTCGAAGCGCGCTACCGCCGCCGCGGGACCTGCGTGCTGCGCACCGACCGCTGCGGCGCGATCACGGTCGAGAGCGACGGGCGCACGCCGAGGCTCTGGACGGCACGGCCCGGCTGCGGCTGCGGACGGCGCTAGGCCGCGTTCGTGAGGCCGTGGCGGAGCGCGTACATCACCAGGCCCACGCGGTCGCGGACGCCGAGCTTCTGGAAGATGTTCGTGAGGTGCGTCTTGACGGTCCGCTCGCTGATCGCCAGCAGCGCGCCCACCTCCTTGTTCTTGTTGCCCGAGGCGACCAGGCGAACGATCTCGAGCTCGCGCTCCGTGAGCCCGAGCTCGCTGCGCACGCTCGGGCTCTCCCCGTCGGGGCTCACGCGCGCCAGCTCCTCCACCAACACCCCGCTCATGCGCGGATCCATCCACATCTCGCCGCGGCACACGGTGCGGATCGCCTGCATGAGCGTCTGGCGCGCCGAATCCTTGAGGATCACGCCCTTGGCGCCGAGCTTGAAGGCACGCACGTGCTCCTCCTTCTCGTCGCACGCGGTGAGCACGAGCACCTGGGTGCCGGGGCTGATGCGGAGCACGGCCGGGATAGCGTCGAGGCCGTTGCCCTGCGGCATGCGGATGTCGAGGAGCAGCACATCGGGCCGCGTCTGCCAGACCAGCTCGACCACGTCCTCCGCGCTCTCGACGTCGGCGACGACCTCGATGTCGTCCTCCATCTCGAGGATCGTCCGCAGCCCCTCCCGGAAGAGCGTGTGGTCGTCGACGATCACGATCCGTCGCTTGCGAGCCGTGAGAGTCATGCCTTCCTCCGATCGCCGGCCCGGAGCCCCGTGCCCGACGGCGCCGGGACGACCAGTGAGACTTCCGCCCCCCGCCCCGGCTGGCTCCACACCCGCAGCGCGGCGCCCAGGGCCGCGGCGCGCTCCCGGATCGACCAGGGTGCCGCCGCCGGGGCGAGAAACCCGTCCGCGTCGATGGTGCCATGTCCGTTGCGGAAGCCGCAACCGTTGTCGCGCACGACGAGGGAGACGTGGGCGGGCCCGGTGGCGAGCTTGACGACGGCGCGCGTCGCGTGTCCGTGCCGGACGGCGTTGCGCAGGGCTTCGCGCACGATCTGCGTGAGCTCGTAGGACGTCGCGGGCGGCAGGGCGGGATCGACGGGCGGGCGCGCGAGGTGCACCTGCAGCCGCTCCCGCAGCGAGAACTCGGCGGCCAGCCGGTCGAGCGTCGCGCAGAGGTCGTGGCCCTCGGTGCCCGATCCGCGCAGCACCGCGAGGTAGTGCCGGACCTCGCGGTAGCCCCGGTCCACCGCCTGGTGCAAGTCTTCGAGCTCGCGCGGGACGCGCGCGGGATCCCGCTGCAGGAGGAGCTTGCACGCCTCGACCCGCAGGTCGATGCCGGCGAGCGACTGGATGAAGCCGTCGTGCAGATCGCGGGCGATCCGCGCGCGCTCCTCGAGGACGGCGACCTCCTCGGCCTTGGCCTGGAGACGGACGCCCTCGAAGCCCGCGGCCGCTTGGCCGACGAGCAGGAGCAGGAACTCAAGATCGTCGCGGGTGAACTTGCGGCGCGTCTCCCGCATCACGATCGCGCGGCCGCGCAGCGCCCCCTGGATCAGCACCGGCGCCACCAGCAGCGCCTGCGCGAGGCCGTCGCCGGGGAGGGCCACGTCGGGCGGGATGACCTTGCGCTGCATGGCGCCGCTCACGACGTCGTAGCAGAGTGCCGTCGCCGGGCGGAGCTCGTTCGCGAGGAAGCCCTCGGTCGAGGCGGCAAACGGCAGCGGGAACGGGTCTCCGTCGGTGATCCGCAGCCCGATCCGCGAGCCGGTCGGCCGCCGCGTCATGTCCCAGGCGAAGAACTTCCCGCTCTCGGGGTCGCGCAGCACGAGGAGCGCGCGCTGGGCGGCGAAGTAGTCGAGCGCCCAGCGCATGAGTCGCGTGAAGCCCGAGGCCGGGGCCCGGTGTCGGCGGAAGATCGTCGTGAGATCCAGCATGAGGCCGAGCTTCTGCTTCGAGCGGCGCTCGTGCTCGCCGAGATAGGCGATGAGGTAGCCGAGGGCGAGGAGATAGACGGGACGGAACCAGTGGGCGCGCGCGAAGGGGAAGGCCTCGGCGTCGATCACGTGGCCGGCAAAGAGGATCAGCCCCGGATAGGAGAGCGCGAGCAGCACCGTGATGGGCGCGGACACGGCGAGGCCCCAGCGCACGCTCACGCTGGAGATCACGAACGTCCCGAGCAGGAAGAAGGGCGTGGCGCCGCCTTCGGTGAACAGCGTGATCACCACGATCCAGCCGAGGTCGGCCGCGACGACCCAGCCGCGAACTTCGGGCTTCACGTACCCCCGGCGCGCGAGGAGGAAGACGAGGAGGCTGAAGCCCACGTAGGCCGCGAGCACGATCCAGCCGAGATCGGGGCGAAACGCCGGCTGGCGCGGGTCGACGACGAAGACCGCGAGCGTGGTCGCGGCCACCAGCACCCGACAGAACGCGATGACGTTCTCGGTCTGCGCGAAGGCTTCGAGCGGTGCCCCGCGACGGAGGGCTCGCGGCCGATAGTAGGACGCCGGGCGCATCAGCGAGGGCAGCTTCACGGATGTCGCCTGCACGGAGCAACCCGTGTGCCACCCACTGGGGCGGTCGGCGTGCACGAGTGCGCGACATGCGCTCGCACGGACGCAAGAACCGGAGAATCGGCAAGGTTCCTCCGCCGGTTCGGCCAAGTCGTTGACTTCACTGGACGGTGCCCCTATCGTCGAAGCGCGATGGAGAGCAATTCGGATGCGGCGGCGGTCGTGAGCCTCACCCCCCGGGCCGTCGAGCGGGTGCGCGCGCTCCGGGCCAAGGAGGGGCTGTCGGCGGCGCACGCGCTGCGGGTGGCCGTGGTCGGCGGCGGGTGCTCGGGGTTCAGCTACCAGCTCGACTTCGCCGACGCGCCGCAGCCGGGCGACCTCGTGCTCGAGTACGAGGACCTGCGCGTGGTCGTCGACCCCACGAGCGCGGAGCATCTCCGCGGAACCCAGATCGACTACGTGAGCAGCTTGAGCGGCGGCGGGTTCAAGTTCACGAACCCGCGGGCGACGCACACCTGCGGCTGCGGCTCGTCCTTCTCGACGTGAGCCGCGCCCGACGGTGAGGCGCGTCGCCACGCCGGCGTACGAGCACGTCGTCTTCGACCTCGACGGCACGCTCATCGACTCGCGGGCCGACCTTGCGGCCGCCGTCAATCACGTGCGCGCCTGCCTCGGCCTCCCGTCGATCGTGCCGGAGACGGTCTACGCCTACGTCGGCGACGGCGCCCGGGCGCTGGTCGAGCGGGCGCTCGGGCCCGCGGATGCCGACCGCGTGCCCGCGGCGCTCGCGCTGTTCATGGACTACTACGCGGCGCATCTCCTCGACGCGACGCGGCCGTACCCCGGGGTCGCCGAGACCCTCGAGCGCCTCGCCGCGCGCGGGATCGCGCTCTCGGTGCTGACGAACAAGCCGGTCGGGATGAGCCGGGCGATCCTCGAGGGCCTCGGGCTGCTCCCGCGCTTCGTCGAGGTGATCGGCGGGGACTCCCTGCCCACCCGCAAGCCCGATCCCGCGGGCCTCGAGCTCTTGCGCGGCCTCACGGCGACGCCGCGCGCGCGCGTGCTGCTCGTCGGTGACTCGCCGGTCGACGTGCAGACGGCCGCCGCGGGCGGCGTGGCGTTCTGCGGCGTCGCGTGGGGGCTCCAGCCCGCGGCCCTGCGGGCCGCGCGGCCGGAGCGGCTCATCGACACCCCGCAGGAGCTGCTCGCCGTCGTCGGCTGATCAGCCTCGGCCCTCGCGCAGGAAGCGGGCGGCGTCCTCGGGCGGAAGCGGGTTCACCACGAGGCCGCTGCCGCGCGCAAAGCCCGTCCCGGGGAGGAGGTGCGGGGTGAGCTCGACGTGCCAGTGAAACGAGGGACTCTCGGCGTCGGCGAAGGGCGCAGTGTGCACGAGGAGCGTGAGCGGCGGGGCGTCGAGCAGGCGGTCGAGCGTCGCGAGCACCGCATGGAGCACCCGGGCGAAGTCCTGCTGTTCGTTCGGCCAGGCGCTCTCGAACGCGGCGGCGTGGCGGCGCGGGAGAATCCAGGTCTCGAACGGCGCACGCGAGGCGAAGGGCGTGAAGGCGAGCACGTGCTCGCCGACGAGGACGAGCCGCCGCCCGTCGTCGAGCTCCTGGTGGACGATGTCGCAGAAAAGGCAGCGCTCGCGATAGTCATGGTACGCGCGGGCCTGCTCGATCTCCTCGCCGAGTACGGTGGGCAGGATCGGGGTGGCGAGAATCTGCGCGTGCGGATGCTCGAGCCCCGTCGCGGCGGCGAGCCCGCGGGTCTTGAAGATCACCGCGGCGCGCAGGCGCTCGTCCCGCCGCAGGTCGAGCAGGCGGTCGCGATAGGCTCGCACGACGTCCTCGAGGGCGGGGAGGGGAAGCGCCCCGAGGTCGCGATCGTGATCGGGCGATTCGACGACCACCTCGTGCGCGCCGACCCCGCTCACGAGGTCGTAGAGCCCGTGGCCGCGGCGCTCGACGGGGCCCTCGCGCCGCAGCGCGGGGAACTTGTTCGGCACGACCCGCACCCGCCAGCCCGGCGAGTCGGGCGCCGCGGTGGGGCCGTCGCGGTAGGCGAGCACCTCGGGCGGCGTCTCGTGCTCGTAGCCGGGGCAGAAGACGCACGGCCCCCCGCGGCGGGGCGCGCGAGGGCCGCGGAGGTCGGCGGGTCTCGGCACGCGCTCGGTGGCGACGATCGTCCAGCGCCCGAGGACCGGATCCTTGCGCAGCTCGGGCATCGCGGGCCGCCGCCCGCGCCGCCTCAGGCGCGCGCCGCGCGCGCCGCGACTTCCCCCGGCGCGGGCGCGAGCGCGTGCTCGAGCACCTCATCCATGGTGTCGACGTAGACGAAGTGCATCGCCGCCCGGATGTCGGCGGGCACGTCCTCGAGGTCCTTCGCGTTGCGCTGCGGAAGGATCACCGTGTCGATGCCCGCGCGCCGCGCGGCCAGCACCTTCTCCTTGATGCCGCCGACCGGGAGCACCTTGCCGCGCAGCGTGATCTCGCCGGTCATCGCCACGTTCGGCCGCACGGGCCGTCCGGTGAGGAGCGAGGCGAGCGAGGTCGCGATCGTCACCCCGGCCGACGGGCCGTCCTTGGGGATCGCCCCGGCGGGGACGTGCACGTGGATGTCCATGTTTTCGAAGAAGTCGGGCGCGAGGCCGAGCCGATCCGCGCGCGAGCGGATCCAGCTGAGGGCGGCCTGGGCGGACTCCTTCATGACGTCGCCGAGATGCCCCGTGAGCGTGAGGGTCTTCTTGCCCGCCATGCGGGTGGATTCGATGAAGAGGATGTCGCCCCCGTTCGGCGTCCACGCGAGCCCCACGGCCACCCCGGGCTCGTCGGTGCGCTCGGCCACCTCGGAGAAGAAGCGCTCGGGCCCGAGGAACTCGCCGACCTTCGCCACCGTGCACACCACGGGCTCGGTGCGCCCCTCGGTGATCGCCCGGGCCACCTTGCGGCAGACGCGGCCGATCTCCCGCTCGAGGTTCCGCAGGCCCGCCTCGCGGGTGTAGGCGCGGATGATGTGCACGACCGCGTCGTCCTCGAAGCGGAGATTCGCGGGCTCGAGCCCGTTTTCGCGGAGCTGCTTCGGAATGAGGTGCCGGCGCGCGATCTCGAGCTTCTCGTGCTCGGTGTAGCCGGCGAGCTCGATCACCTCCATGCGGTCGCGCAGCGGAGCCGGGATGGGATCGAGGACGTTGGCCGTGGTGACGAACATCACCCGGCTCAGGTCGAAGGGCACATCCAGGTAGTGGTCCTGGAAGCTGTTGTTCTGCTCGGGATCGAGCACCTCGAGCAGCGCGGAGGCGGGATCGCCGCGAAAGTCCATGCCGAGCTTGTCGATCTCGTCGAGCATGAACAGCGGGTTGTTCGAGCCCGCGTTGCGCAGGTTCTGGATGATCCGGCCCGGGAGCGAGCCGATGTACGTGCGACGGTGGCCGCGGATCTCCGCCTCGTCGCGGATGCCGCCGAGCGAGAGGCGCACGAACTTCCGCCCCATCGCGCGCGCGATCGAGCGGCCGAGCGAGGTCTTGCCCACCCCGGGGGGGCCGACAAAGCAGAGGATGGGGCTCTTGGGATCCTGCTTGAGCCGCCGGACGGCCAGGTACTCGAGGATGCGATCCTTGATCTTCTCGAGGTCGAAGTGATCCTCGTCGAGCACGGCGCGGGCATGATGGAGGTCGAGGTTGTCCTCGGTGGAGACCGCCCACGGCAGCGCGGCGAGCCACTCGAGGTAGGTCCGCACGACCGTGTGCTCGGCCGACTCGGGCGGGATCAGGCGCAGCCGGTCGAGCTCGCGCTCGGCGGCCTTCTGCGCCTCCGGCGGGAGATGGGCCTCCTCGAGGCGGCGGCGCAGCTCCTCGAGCTCGGCCGTCCGCCCGTCGCCCTCGCCGAGCTCCTTCTGGATCGCCTTGAGCTGCTGGCGGAGGTAGAACTCCTTCTGGTTCTTGTTGAGCTCGGACTGCACCTGCGACTGGATCTTGTGCCCGAGCTCGAGGAGCTCGATCTCGCGGTTGAGGATGGTGACCAGGCGCTCCATGCGCGCCCGGACGTCGAGCATCGAGAGCAGCTCCTGCTTCTCCTCGACCGAGACGTTGAGGTTCGAGGCGATGAGGTCGGCCACCTTGCCCGGGTCCTTGATGTTCATGACCACGACCTGCAGCTCGTCGGGCAGGTAGGGGGTCATCGACACGAACTTCGCGAACTGGTTGACCAGGTGGGCCTGGAGCGCGTCCAGGTCGCGCGAGCGCTCCTGGACGTCCTGCAGATGGCGCACCTCGGCCTTGAGGTAGGGCTGCTCGGCCGTGTAGCGGACCACCTCGATCCGCCGCAGCCCCTGCACCAGGATGCGGACGCTGCCGTCCGGGTACTTGAGCATCTTGAGGATGCGCCCAGCCGTGCCGCGGGTGAAGAGCCCGCTCGGCGCCGGTGTCTCCTCCTCGGGGTTCTTCTGCGAGATGAGCCCGAGGGTGCGGTTGCCCGCGAGGCAGTCGTCGACGAGCTTGAGCGAGGCGGCGCGCGAGATGAGGAGCGGGACGATGGCCGAGGGGAAGATGACGACCCCGCGCAGCGGGAGAATCGCGAGCTCGCTCGGCACCGCGACGGTGCTCGTGTCCTCGTCGAAGCCGATGAAGCGCTGCGCGGCGTCGGGCTCGCCCCCTTCGCTCCGGCTCGGATCGTCGTCGGCCATGAGGTGCGGGGAATCTAACCCACACCCCCCCACCAGACAAGGCGCACGCTCTCGACAGCCCGCAGGCGAGCCGCTAGCATGCGCTCGCGTGCGGCCCGGCAAGCTCTTCACCGTCGAAGCGGCCAACGCCCTCGTGCCGCGGCTGAGCTACCTCGTCGGGCGGCTCCAGGAAGGGGCCCGGCAGCTCGAGGCGGAGCGCGCCGACCTTGCGCGGGCCGAGGGCGTCGATCCCGACACGCTCTCGACCGCCGCGCTGCTGCGGCGGCGCCCGCAGGCGCGGCGCCTGGTGGAAGAGCTCGACGCGCTCGTCCACGCCATCGAGGAGGCGGGGGCGCAGCTCAAGGACGTCCAGCTCGGCCTCGTCGACTTCCCCGCGGAGCGCGACGGGCAGCTCGTGCTGCTCTGCTGGCAGCTCGGCGAGCCCGAGGTCGCGTTCTGGCACGGTCTCGCCGACGGCTTCGCCGGCCGCCGCCCGCTCCCCCACGGCGCGCGCCTGCCGTCGTTGCAGTGACGCTCGGCCGCTACCGGGGGGTCCTGCTCGACCTGTTCGGAACGCTCGTCGGGGTCGACGACGAGCGACTGCCCACGCTCTGCGTCGGGGACCGTAGCGTGCGCACGACCGTGGCGGGCCTGGGGCCGGTGCTCGCGCGCTGGCTGCCGGGGACGTCGATCGAGGCGTTTTGGGAGGCGTTCGTCGCGGTGAGCGAGGCGCTCGCGCGCGAGCGGGCGGGGGATCACGTGGAGCTGCCGTCGCGCGAGCGCTTTCGGCGCGTGCTGCTGCGCCTCGGCTGCGCGCCCGATGCGCTGCCCGAGGCCGCCGTGCAGCTCTCGCGCGCGCACCTCGCCATGATCGTTGGCGCGACCGTGCTGCCCCCGGTGCATCGGAGGCTGCTCGCCGCGCTCCGGCGCAGCCACCGCCTGGGCCTCGTCAGCAACTTCGACGACACGGGCGCGGCCTACGAGATCCTGGCGCGGCACGACGTGTTGCGCTTCCTCGACACGGTCGTCGTCTCGGAGGCGCTCGGGCTCCGCAAGCCGCATCCCGCGCCCATCCGCGCCGCGCTCGCGGCCCTCGACCTCGCCGCGCACGAGGTCCTGTTCGTCGGCGACACGCTCGCCGAGGACGTCGCCGCAGCGCGCGCGGCGGGTGTGGACGCGGCGTGGATCGACCTTCGCGGCGCGGGCTGCCCGGCCGATGCCGCGGCCCCCCGGCACATCCTCCGCTGCCTCCCCGAGGTCGCCGCGATCGTCGGCGTGCCGCTCTAGCGCGCCGTCAGAGTCGGCGCGGCGCGGGCGCGTCGGTAAAGCCGCGCCGCAGCCGCTTGCGCAGGAGCGGGATCGCGTTGATGCGCAGCGGCCGCAGGAGGTCCCAGTAGATGCCGCGGGGGCGCGGGTGCGCCGGGCGGGTCGCCACCACCTCGGTCGGGGTCACGACGAAGTCGACGGGCAGATCGTGCGGCAGCATGCCGATGCGGTCGGTCACCACCTGGAGCGGATGGACGGTGGTGAGGATCGGCGTCGACTCGCGCAGCTTGCCCTCCTCGCGCAGCACCCCGTACTCGAGGTCGCAGTACCCACCCCCCTTGCCGACCCGCGCGCCATCGCGCGCGACCGCCACCGAGCCGCAGACCACGAGATCGACCGGGCGCATCTCGCGCGGCGAGACCGGCCGCCCGAAGCGGCAGGCCCCGGCGAGACTCGCGGCCAGGGCGGCGCGCTTGCCGACCCGCTGCGGGTCGATCTCGAGGAAGCACTTCTCGCTGCGAAGCTGCGGCACGGCGAGGTAGAGGATCTTTCCCTCGGCGAGCGCGAGCCGGCGCACCGCGAGCTGAGGCGCGTCGGCGTTGACCTTGACGACGAGCGCCCGGCGCCAGACGGCCATCTCGCGCAGCAGGCTCGCGGCCTGCTCGGCGCCGACGAAGTTCGGCACGCGGCCGACCGCGCCCGGAAAACGCGCCACACCTGCCCGCTCGAGGGTTTGCCACACTCTCTGGCGGAGATCCGCCTTCGTCATCACGAGCACGTCCCCGAAGGTGCGGGCGCTTCGTCGAGCACGGCTACTACACGGCCTCACCGGAGTCAATTCTCGGCGGCGCTGCGGGCGCCGCGAGCCGCCGCGCGAAGACCAGGAAGCCGGTATGGGCGACCATGCGATGCTCCGGACGGAGGCTGCGGCCGCTTGCGTGCCAGGGACGGAGCAGCGTCTCGAAGGTCTCGATCACGGCAAAGCTCCCGTGGGCGCGCAGCGCGTCCACGAGCGCCTTGACCTGCAGCGCCGTCGGGACGAAGCCGGTGAGTGCGCCGCCCGGGCGGAGCGCCGCCGCTGCGACGTCGAGGAGCCGCCAAGGCTCGGCCAGGTCCACCACCAGCCGGTCGACGTCGCGCTCGTGGATGCCGGCGAAGGCATCGGCGACGTGGAGCGTCCAGTTGGGAGCCGGGCCGTAGAAGCGGCCCACGTTGTCGCGGGCCATGGCGGCGAACTCGGCGCGCGCCTCGTAGGAGACGACGACGCCCGCGGGCCCGACGGCGCGGAGCAGCGCAATCGTGAGCGCACCGGGGCCGGTGCCGACCTCGACCACGTACATGCCGGGGCCGACGTCGCCCCAGAGGAGGATCGGGCCCACGTCCTTCGGATAGATCGGCTGCGCGCGCCGGGGCAGCCGCGGCACGAGCTGAGCGTAGGTCGGGCGCAGGAGGAGGAAGCGCTCGCCGCGGGGGGTCTCGACGGTGCTCCCCTCGGGAAGGCCGATCAGCGCATCGCAGGCGAGCGCGCCGCCCCGCACGGCGAGCTGCCGGCCGGCGCGCAGGTGGCGCAGGTAGATACGCTCCTTGCGATCGACCAGCACGACCGCCTCGCCGTCCCGAAGCAGCGCGCGCGCCCCGGGCGGGCTCGCCGGCGGCACCCCGACGCTCACGCCGAGGCGGCCGCCGCCCGCCGCCGCTCGACCTCGTCCACCAGGCGACAGAATGCGCAGGTCGAACCGTAGGAGGGCATGCCGCAGCGCACGCATGCCTGGGGCGGCTGCTCCTCCGGGGCGACGAACGCCTGCCGGCCGCTGCGCAGAAACTCCTTGACGAAGCGCAGCTTGGTGCCCGGGCTCGCCGCCTCGAGCCGGTCGAGGGCGGCCTTGTAGGCGAGCTGCGTTGCCCCGGCGGCGTTCGGGCATTCCTCGACGATGTAGTCGATGCCGCGCATGAACGCGTAGACCGCCGTCTCGTACTCGCTCACGAGATAGAGGGGCTTCACCTTGCGCACGAATCGTGGATGGGTAGGCGGCAGCACCGGTTGCTGGCGCGCGAGGTGATCGCGCCGCCAGGCGAGCACGTTGCCGAGCAGGCGGGCCGCCTCGTCGTCGAGGTTGTGGCCGGTGGCGAGGACGGGGAAGCCGCCCTCGAATGCCGCGACGTCGAAGTAGTGCCGCTTCATGAGGCCGCAGGCCGCACAGGCGGCGCGGCGGGTCGCCGCGGCCACCGCCGGGACGGCGAGGCCCGGCCCGGTCGCATCGAGGTCGACCACGCGCAGCGGGAGCCCGCGCGCGCGGGCGAAGGCCACGACCTTCTCGTGCGAGCGATCGGAGTAGGTCCCGATGCCGAGCCCCACGTAGAGGCCCGTCGTGTCGTAGCCGAGATCGGCGAGGACGTCCCAGAGGGCGAGGCTGTCCTTCCCCCCGGAGACCGCGACCAGCACGCGCTCCTCGCGAGTGAACATGTGCTCGGCGGCGATCGCGCGCTCGACCTGGCGGCGGAAGACGAGCACGAAGCACGCGCGGCAGAACGCCGCGTTGTGTGCGCGCAGGTGCACCTCGGCCTTGGCGCGGCAGCGCGTGCACTTCACCCGCCACCTCCCGAGATCACCGCGCGCACCTCGAGCTCGTCGTCCTCCTCCACCATCTCGCCCTCGGTGAGGAGGACGTCGCCGCGGATCACCATGGCGGTGCCGGGTAGGATGCCGAGGTCGGCGAGCAGCCGTCCGACCGAGCGCCGGCCCGTCAGCTCGACGGTGCGCTGCTGGGGCCGCAGGTGCACGCGCATGCCTCCCGACGGCTAGCACGCGGCTCTGCGGCCCTCAAGGAGCTTGACACAATTGGTCGGAGCCCCTAAGCAAACGCAATTCACGATCGGCCGCGACTGCGTGCGCCGGTCGACCGGTCGCCGAGGAGCACGATGGCGGAGAAGAAGGCCAAGACGGCGGAGAAGAGCGGCGACGCCGGGCGCCGGCACCTCTGCCCGGCCTGTGGCGCGGAGAGTCGCGTGGTGCAGTTCGCAGGGTTCGGCCGGCGCGGCTACTTCTGGGTGTGCGAGAAGAACTGCGGGTACATGCAGCGGACCCGTTGAAGAAGGAGCAGTACGGAATGGCACGCGCGCGGAAGACCGAGAAGGGCAGTGGCAAGGCGAAGAGCTTCAGCGTCTTCGACGAGGAAGACCATGCCGCCGACGAGAGCGAGGAGGAGCTCCCGAAGGACGAGGCCGGGCGGCGGAAGATCAAGCGGCAGTACGAGGAGCTGCTCGGCATCCGGATCGAGAAGCTGAAGGGTCGCATCCTCAACCGCGAGCGCATCAACAAGACCATCGAGGGCATTTACTTCATCTGCGCGTCCTGCCGCCGGGTGTGCCACAACCTCGACGAGGGCCTGGTGGAGGATCCGAACAACGTGAACAACCTCTGCTCGGCGTGCGCGACGGCCAAGGAGCCGCGCGGGGGCAAGGGGAAGGCCGCGGCAGCCTGATCGGCGGGGCCTACGCGAGGCCGCGGAGAAGCGCGCGGAGGTCTGCCGGGAGCGGGCATTCGAGGCGCAGCGTGCGGCCTGCGGTGGGGTGGGGCAGCACGAGCGCCGCGGCGTGCAGGGCGTGGCGGCCGGGTGCGAGCGGGGCCGGCGGGCCTCCGTAGAGGGCATCGCCCAGGATGGGGTGGCCGAGGAGTGCCAGGTGCGCCCGGATCTGGTGCGTCACGCCGGTGCGCATGCGGGCACGTACGAGGGACGAGCCACCGCCCACCGCCAGCGTCTCGACGTCGGTCACCGCGGGCCAGGCACGCTCCCCCGGGCGCGCCGCCACCATGCGCCGGCGATCGCGCGGATCGTGTGCCAGGGCGGTGTCGAGGCGCGCCCGAGGCGGGGGGCTTCCCGCCACGACGGCAAGATACGTCTTCTCGACCCGGCGGCCGCGGAACGCTGCGCGCAGCGCTGCGAAGGCTCCGGCCGTGCGGGCGACCAGCAGCAGCCCCGAGGTGCCGGTATCGAGGCGGTGGACGAAGCCGGGCGCGAGCGGATCGCCGAGCGCGGCGGTCTCGGGCCAGCGCCCGAGGACGAACGCCGCCACGGTGCCCCGCTCGCGCGGATCGAGGGCATGCCCGCGAACGCGGCCCGGCTTGTCGAGCGCCACGAGCTCCGCGTCGACGTAGACCACCGGTAGCGCGCGCTCCGGCTCGGGCGCGAGGGCGGGCGTCGGCGGCAGCGCGACCACGTCGCCAGGCCGCAAGAGCGTGCCCTTGCGCGCCGGCGCCCCGTTCACGCGCACCGCCCCCTCGGCGATCAGGCGGCGGACGAGCCGGCGGGAGAGGCGCGGACGGAGTCCGCGGACGAACGCCTCGAGCCGCGGCGATGCCGGTCCCTCCACCGTGTGCTGCTCGAGCTCAGGCGTGGCTGCCCGTCCCTGCGGCCACGGTCGCGGCGGCCGGGGCGTCGAGGTTCTCGCAGACCAGCGCGCCCACGCGCCGCGAGACCAGCATCGCCACGTGGCCGATGCCGTCGATCTCGATGTTGAACGCGCCGGGGTAGTAGCCGTTCGCCGCCGGTACGACCACGGTGTCGTCGGGGGAATAGATGGCGATCGCGTCGACGAGCCCGGGGACTGGGTCGTCGTGGGCCAGATGGGCGAGGAGCGGCGAGCCCGGGCGCAGGCCACGTTGGGCGGAGGCGGTCCCCTGGTGCGGGCTCGCGAGCGTCACCAGCCGATACACCCCGGCTGCGCGCCCGCGCCGGCGCAGCCAGGCGCGGGCGATCAGGCCCCCGGCGCCGTGTGCTACCACATCGACCGCGGCGGCGCCCGTCTCCCGACGCAGGCGCGCGCAGGCGCCCTCGAGGCGCGCGGCGGCGTGCTCGAGCCGGACCGGCAGCCCGTAGCCGACCGCGACCACCTGCCGGCCGCCGCGGCGGAGCCGGCGCCCGAGCCCGAGGCGGCAGAGCGCGCCCGCGCCGTGGGCGTGGACGAGCAGGACGGGCCTCGGCTCGCCCGCGGCGAGCGGCCGGGCGCGCGGGCGGCGCAGGGCGAGGGGAAGGAGCAGCACGCCGGCGAGCGTGAGCATGGCCTCGTGCGCCACGCGTGCTGCGCGGGCGATCCAGCCCGGCGATTCGTGTTCCCCGGCTGGGCACAACGGCTGGGCGCGGGCCGCGGCGCGAGCGAGTGCCGCCTGCGCGGCGAGCGCCCCGGCCCCCACGAGCCCGGCGGCGGCGAGGGCGAGCTGCGCAGGGGACATGCGGCCGAGGACGCCGCCTTGGCCGCAGCAAGTCAAGCGGGGCGCTGCGCCTTGATTTTCCGAAGGCCCGCGCCTACTCACTGCCCTCAATCCCCGTGTCACGCGTTCCGCGCCATGCCGTGCTCCTCGCCGGTGGCTCGGGCACGCGCTTCTGGCCGCGCAGCCGGCTGCGCCTGCCGAAGCAGCTGCTCCCGATCGCCGCCCGGCGCACGATGCTCGAGGAGACCGCCGCGCGGGTGGCCCCGCTCGTGCGCCCGGCGCGCACGTGGGTCGTCACCACGGGGGTGCAGGCGCGCGCGGTGCGGGCGGTGATGCCGGGAGCGCAGCTGCTCGTCGAGCCGGCCGCCCGCAACACGGCGGCGGCGGTGGCGCTCGCCGCGGTGTGCATCGCCCGGCAGAGTCCTCGCGCGCCGATGGCGGTCCTGCCAGCCGACCACGCGATCGGCGACGTGGCTGCCTTCCGCCGCGATCTCACGCTCGCCCTCGATGTCGCGGAACGGACCGGGGCGCTGGTGACCCTCGGCGTCGCGCCCGCGCGGCCGGAAACCGGCTACGGCTACATCCGCGTCGGCGACCCGATCGAGGGAGAAGGCGCCCGCGTGGCCTGGGTGCGGAGCTTCGTCGAGAAGCCCGACCGCGCCCGCGCCGAGGCGCTCATCGCGGAATCGAACACGCTCTGGAACGCGGGCATCTTTGCGTGGCGCGCCGATGTGATCCTGGCCGCGCTGCGGGAGCACCTGCCGACGCTGCTGGGACCGATCGAGGCAGCTGTCGCCCGCGGCGGGCGCGCCGCCCTCGCGCGCGCCTACCGGCGGGTGCCGGCGGTCTCGATCGATACCGGGGTGCTCGAGCGGGCGCAGCGGGTCGCCGTCGTGCGCACGCGGTTTGCGTGGAGCGACGTGGGGAGCTGGGCGGCGCTGGAGGGGCTCTGGCGGGACGGCCGGCCGAATGCCGTGCGCGGGCGGACGGTCGCGATCGACAGCACGGGCTGTGTGGTCGACAGCCCGGCGCGGCTGGTCGCGCTGCTCGGCGTCGAGGATCTCGTCGTGGTGGATACGCCGGATGCGCTCCTCGTGTGCCACAAGGCGCGCGCGCAGGACGTGCGGCTCGTGGTCGAGGAGCTGCGCCGGCGGCGGCTCGGGCGCTACCTGTGAGTCAGGGTCCGGAACCGGCTGCCCTCCCGCGCGCGCCGGCAGCGCCGCCGGCGCGCCCGCATCCCTCGGCGATGCTCGAGCGCTTCGGGCTCTTCGCGCGGCTCCTCGTGCGCTTCGCCTTCCGCCACGTCCGCGTGCGGCCGGAGGCGGTCGAGCGCGTGCGCCAGCTCGCGCGGCAGGGGACCGTCATCTACGTCATGCGCTACCGCTCGGCCATCGACTACCTGCTCGTGAACGCGGTCCTCCTGCGCGAGGGGCTGCCGCTCGCTCGCTTTGCGCCGGGCGTGTCGACGCGCTGGTGGCGGCCAGTGGGCGAGTGGCTGCGCCGGCCGTGGGGGCGCGGGGCGGACCGCCAGGGCGCGCACGCGGCCTGCGCCGAGCTGGTCGCGGCCGGCGAGCCGGTGCTGCTCTTCATGCGCAGCCAGGCCGTCGCCGCGCGCCAGCGCCGTGCGCTCGCGGCCGCGCGCATCGGCCCGCAGTTCCTCCGCGACGTGGTGCGCGCGGCGGAGCGCGCCCCCCGGCCCGTCTTCCTCGTGCCGGTCGCCATCTTCCGCGGCACGGGACTGCGGCGGCGCGAGTCCCGCTTTGCTTCGCTCCTCTACAGCGTGCAGGAGGCCCCGGGCGAGGCCAAGCGCCTGTTCACCTACGTGTGGAACGCCGAGCAGACGCAGCTCACGCTCGGGCGCGAGATCGCGCTGGCGCGCTTTCTCGAGGAGCGCGCCCGCGAGGGAGAGGAGCGCCTCGTGCGCCGGCTCGCGCGGGCGCTCCAGATATTTCTCTACCGCGAGGAGCGCGTGGTCTGGGGACCGGCGCTGCTGCCCCGGCGCGTCGTGCGCGAGCAGGTGCTCCGCGATCCGGAGCTGGCGCGGCTCGTCCGGCGCCTGGCGGCCGAGCGCGGGGTGCCCCGGCGGCGGGTGCTCAAGGAGGCGCGCGGATACATCGACGAGATGGCCGCCGACTTCAAGGGGCTCTACTTCGGCCTGATCGAGATCCTCTTCAACCGCATCTGGCCGCGCGTGTTCGCCGGGCTCGAGATCGTCGGGCTCGAGCGCGTGATCGAGTGCATGAAGCAGCACCCGGTCGTCCTCGTCCCCTGCCACCGCAGCCACTTCGACTACCTGATCTTGAGCTACATCTTCCACACCAACTACCTGTCGCCGCCGCACATCGCCGCGGGCAACAACCTCAACTTCTGGCCGCTCGGACCGCTCTTCCGCGGTGCGGGCGCGTTCTTCATCCGGCGCACCTTCGACGACAACGAGCTCTACAAGATGGTGTTCCGGAAGTACCTCACGTTTCTCATCCGCGAAGGCTACACGCAGGAGTTCTTCATCGAGGGCGGGCGCACGCGGACGGGAAAGATCCTCACGCCGAAGCTCGGCATGCTCTCGGCAATCGTGAACGCCTTCCTGCAGGGGGTGCGTCGCGACCTCTACTTCGTGCCGATCTCGATCCACTACGGGCGCATTCCCGAGGAGGAGGCGTACTCCCGCGAAGTGCTGGGCGAGGCGAAGGAGCGGGAGTCGCTCGGTGCGCTCCTTAGGGCGCGCAGCGTCCTCAAGCGGCGCTACGGCACCGCCTACGTGAGCTACGGCAAGCCCATCTCGCTGCGCGAAGCGCTCGGGCCGCTCTGTGCCCGCCTGCAGGAGGCCCCGGGCGACCCGGCGCTCGAGGAGGAGAAGCGCCGCTTCATCCAGCGGCTGGGCTTTCGGCTCCTGCGCGAGGTGAATGCGGTGGCCGTCGCGGGGGCCACGTCGGTGAGCGCGACCGCGCTGCTCGGCGCGCCGCGCCCGGCGTGCCGGCTGCCGGACTTCCTCGCGAGCGCCCACGCGCTCGTCGAGCTGCTGCGGGCCGAGCGCGTGCATCTCACCGCCTCGCTGGTGCGCAACGACGCCTCGAACTTCCGCGAGAGCCTCGCCTGGCTCGAAGGGGGCGGGCTCGTCGAACGGCTCGTCGACTGCGAGGGCATCGTGCTGCACGTTCCGAGCGGCAAGCGCGTGAACCTCGACTTCTACAAGAACAACACCATCCACTTCTTCCTGGTCCCGGCGCTGGTGACGCGCGGCCTGCTCGCGGGAGTCGCGCCCGAGGCGCTGCAGCCCTACGTGGCGTGGTGGCTCGACCTCTATCGCTGGGAGTTCCCGCTGCCCGACCGCGACGCCCTCGGCGGCGAGATCGCCCGATTCCTCGCCTACTACCGCGAGACGGGTGCGCTCGTGGGCGACGTCGTGCAGCCCACCCACCCGCTCGTGCGCGCGACCGCGGGCGTGCTCGAAAACTTCCGCGAGGCCTATCTCGTGGCGGCCCGCACCGTGGCGGGGCAGCAGGAATGGCCGATCGCCGAGGGGGCGCTCATCGAGCGGATGCGTCGGCAGTTCGCCACGAGTCGCCTGCTCGGCGAGGTGCACAAGCGGGAGGGCAGCTCGGTCATCACCTTCGGCAACGCGCTCTCGCGGCTCGCCGAGCTCGGCCACGTCGAGCGCACGCAGCGGGGGCGGAGCGCGCGCGAGCGGTGGGTCGACCGCGGCCCGACCTTCGACCGGCTCCCGGAGCTGATACGCCAGCTTCGGGACTAGGGTCGTGCAGCGGTGCACGATCGCTGCGGCCCGGCACGGCGCCGCACGGCGACCGTGGTCGAATCCGCCGCGGCCGTGCCGGGGCCGGGGTGGCACCGGACTTGCCGGCATCGCCCCCGAGATCGTGCGCGCGTCGCTGCTGCTCGTCCTGTGGCTCGCCGCCCCTGCCGCCGGGGCCGTGGAGCCCCGCCTCGTCGCCAGGGCCGGCGACCCCTCGCCGATCGGCATCCTCTCGAGCTTCTCCGATCCGACCATCGATGCCGCCGGGCGCGTGGCGTTCGTCGGCACCTCGAGCGGGCTCTTTACGGCCGGGGGGAGCGGGCTCGTCCACCTCCTCGTCGCCGGGGATCGGCTTCCCGACGGACGGCTGGTAACCGACGTGGGCGTTCCGGCCCTCGCCGCCGGCGGCTGCCTCGTCGTGCGCATCGTCACCGCCGGCGGCGACGGCATCTATCGCCGCTGCGGCGCGGCGGTGACCCCGCTCGTCGAGCGCGACGTCGCCGCGCCGCACGGTGGGCGCATCGTCGCATTCGGTGCGCTCCTCGCGGCGAGCCGCAGCGGCCAGCCCCTCTTCACGGGGACCCTCGACGACGGCACCACCGGCCTCTTTACGCTCGGCAGCGGCGGGCTCGTCGAGATCGCCCGCACCGGCGAGTTTTCACCGGGGGGCGGCACGTTCACAAGCTTCCGTCCGGTCGGCGTGTCCGATGCCGGCGCGGCGGGCTTCCGCTTCACGGCGAGCGGCGGCCCCGACGGGTTTTTCACCTGGAACGGCAGCACCCTCCTCCGCGTCGCCCTGGTGAACGATCCCACGCCCGCGGGCTCGCAGTTCAAGGAGCTCGATCAGGCCACGATGAACGCGGCCGGCACCTGGGCCTTCCTGGGGCAGCTCGCCGACGGCAGCGGTGGCGGCATCTTTCGCGCCGATCTCTCGGCGGGGTTCGCGCGGCTCGCCGTTGTCGTGCGCAGCGGCCAGCCGAGCCCGATCGGCGGGACCTACAAGCAGTTCCCGAGCTCGCTCGCGCCGTCGCTCAACACGAGCGGCGCCATCGCCTTTCGCGCGACGCTGAGCGGGGCGCTGTTCAGCTCGGGGGCCTTCGTCGCCGCCCCATCGGGCGTCGTCACGCGGGTGGTCGCCACGGGCGAGCAGACGTCGGCCGGCAAGCTCGTGCAGGTGCGCAACCCGCTGCTCGCCGACGACGGCAGCGTGCTCGTGCCGGCGACGACCAAGGGGGGCCGCGCCGCCTACTACGTCGTGCGGGCGGGCCAGGTGCGCGAGCTCGCTGCCCTCGGGACGCCGACCGACGTGGGCGCCCCGTATGCGCTGACGGCGGCGAGCGTCCGCGAGACGGCCGAGGGCGCGGTGCTCGCGGGCGCGCGCGCTGCGGTCCTCGCGGGTGTCCCCGGGGGCCCGCTCGCGGCCGTGGCGACGGTCGGCGGGCGCACGCCGCTCCGCGGCGTCTATGTGAGCTTCGACCCGCCCGCGGCGGGGCCGGCGGGTCGGCTCGTCTTTCGCGCGCAGCTTCAGGATGCGCGCGCCGCCGAGGCGCTCTTCCTCGCCCAGGGTCGGCACGTCCGCGTGCTCGTGCCGGCGCGCCGGCGGGTCGCGGGGGGACGCATCATCCAGTTCGACTCCTCGGGGATCGATGCCGTCATGCGGCCGAGTGTCGCCCGCGGCCGCGTCGGCTTCCAGGCGCGGGTCGAGGGCAAGGAGGCGTTCACGGGCGTCTATCTCGCGCGCGGCGGTGCGCTCGAGACCGTCGCGCGCCAGGGCCGCCGCGCGCCCGGCGGTGGGCGGTACGCGGTCTTCGACGTGCCTGCCTTCGGCCCGAGCGGGAGCCTCGCCTTTCTCGCGCGGCTCGACGGCGCTCCGGGCGACGTGGGGCTTTTCCTCGGGCGCCCAACTGCGCTCCGGCCGCTCACCTACACCGGCCAGCCCACCGGGACGCGGCTGGGCGGTCGCTTTCGCGCGTTGGATCAGCCGGCAGGCGGCGCCACGGGCGTCGTCTTCCACGCTGCCCTGGACCTCCCCGGCGTCGATGGCATCTTCTGGGCGAGCGGCAGGCGAGTCGATGCGCTCGCCGGCAGCGGGGACGCGCTTGCGGGCGGGGGATCGCTCGGCACGACCGCGATGCCGACGACCGCGGGCAATGCCGTGGTGTTCATCGGTGCGGCGACGGGGAGCGGTGCCCCGGGCGGGCTCTTCCGGATGACGGTGCCCGCCACGGCGCCGCCGGCGGAGCTCCTCCAGCTCGGCACGGCCTCGCCGCTCGGTGGGACGTTCCTCGACTTGGGCCAGCCGGCGGTCAACGCCGCTGGGCAGATTGCCGTGACCGCCGACCTCGCCGACGCTCCGAGCGCAAGCGCCGTCCTCGCCTTGGGTCCCTGAGGCCGCGGGACCGTTCCTTGACCGCCCCCGGGCGAGCCAGTAGAAAATCGCGGCTTTCCGAGGAGAACGCCGAGGTATGCCCGACGACCGCGAGGACGGGGTGGTCGGACGCCGGAGTCCCGGGGAGGCCGCCGCCCCGGCGGCCGCGTCCCGATCAGGCATCCTCGCGGCGGTCGAGCCGGAAGGTCGCGCGTGAGCTGGGAGCTGTTCGTCGGCCTGCGCTACCTGCGCTCGCGACGCCGCCGGCTGCTCTCCCTGATCTCGATGGTGTCGCTGCTCGGGGTCACGATTGGCGTCGCCACCCTCAACATCGTGCTCGCCGTGATGACCGGCTTCGAGCAGGACCTGCGCGACAAGATCCTCGGCTTCAACCCCCACGTCGTGGTGCTGAGCTATGGCGGTGCGCTCGAGGACTACGCCGCGGTGCTCGCCAAGATCGCGCGCGTCCCCGGGGTGGTCGCCGCGGCGCCGTTCGTGTACGGGCAGGCGATGGTCGCCCTCGGCCGCAGCGTCTCGGGCGTGGTCGTGCGCGGCGTCGACCCGGCGCGGGCCGGGGCGGTGGTCGACGTCGAGCGGCACCTCCGCAGCGGCAGCTTGGCGGCGCTCGGTGAGCGGCATCGCGTGACGCTCCCGGCCGACGAGGGCGGCGGGGCCGTCGAGCTGGGCGGGCTCGTGGTCGGCCAGGAGCTCGCCCGCCAGCTCGGCGTGGCGCCCGGCGACGTCGTGACCGTCCTCTCGCCGCTCGGAACGCCGAGCCCGGCGGGCATGGTGCCGCGGGTGAAGCGCTTCGTGCTCGTCGGCACGTTCGACTCGGGCATGTACGACTACGACACGACGCTCGCCTACATGAGCCTCGCCGACGCCCAGCAGTTCTTCGACATGAAGGGAGGCGTCACCGGCATCGAGGTGCGCGTCGGCGACGTCTACGCGGCGCGCCGGGTGGCCCGTGCCATCGACGCGGCGCTCGGCGGCTTCCCCTACCGGGCCCGGGACTGGATGGAGGTCAACCGCAACCTGTTTTCGGCCCTCAAGCTCGAGAAGGTCGTCTACGGCATCGTCCTCTGCCTGATCGTGGTGGTGGCGGCGTTCAACATCCTCGCGACGCTCACGATGGTCGTGAAAGAGAAGCGCCGCGACATCGCGATCCTCAAAGCGATGGGCGCCACCGGGGCGGCGATCGGCCGCATCTTCATCCTCGACGGCGCCGTGATCGGGGTCGCCGGCACGCTCCTCGGCAACCTCCTCGGCGTGGCGGGCTGCTGGCTGCTCGCGCGCTACCAGTTCGTCGAGCTGCCGAAGGACGTGTTCCTGGTGACGACGCTGCCGGTGCGGATGGATCCCGCCAACTTCGCGGTCGTCGCCCTCGTCTCGGTGGCGATCTGCATCGTCGCGGCGGTCTCGCCCGCGCGACGGGCGACGAGCCTGGTTCCCGTCGAGGTGATCCGATATGAGTAGCCGGCCATGGGGGGGCGGGTGACGCCGCTGGTGGAGGCGCGCGGGCTCGGCAAGTCGTATGTTGACGGGCCGAGCGTCGTCCGCGTGCTCGCGGACCTCGACCTCACGGTGATGCCCGGCGAGCGCCTGGCGGTGGTCGGCGCCTCCGGCGTGGGCAAGAGCACGCTCCTCCACCTCCTCGGGGCGCTCGACCGCCCGACGGCGGGCCAGCTCCTCTTCGACGGCGTCGATCTCGCGACCCGCAGCGAGAACGAGCTGGCCGCCTTCCGCAACCGCGAGGTCGGCTTCGTCTTTCAGTTCCACCATCTTCTCGGCGACTTCACCGCGCTCGAGAACGTCATGCTGCCGGCGTTGATTGCCCGCGAGCCGCTGCGCGCCGCGCGCGCCCGCGCCAGCGAGCTCTTGGAGCGCGTGGGGCTCGGCGACCGGCTCGACCACCGCCCGGGCGCGCTCTCGGGCGGCGAGCAGCAGCGGGTCGCCGTCGCGCGCGCCATCGTGCACCGGCCCCGCCTGGTCTTGGCCGACGAGCCGACCGGCAACCTCGATCCGGCAACCGGCGCCTCGGTCCAGGAGCTCCTGCTCGACCTCAACCGCGAGCACGGCGCGGCCTTGATCGTCGCCACGCACAACCCCGGGCTCGCCGCGGCGCTCGGCCGCACGCTCTACCTGGCGGACGGCCGGCTCAGGGAGGCCGAGCCCGGAGCATCCGTCGCGTGGCGCGGGACGCGCAGCGGAGGGGCGCTGTGAGCCCGGGGATGCGCCGCGCGGCGGGGGTGCTCGCCGTGCTGCTGCTCGCCGCGCCGCAGCCCGCGGCGCAGGCCCAGGGCGAGCCCAGCGTCGGCCAGGTGCGGATCACGGGCAACCTCCGCGTCGAGGAGGACGCGATCCGCGTCCATCTCCGCACCCAGCCCGGGGCGCCGTTCGACAAGGACACGCTCGACCGCGACATCCGCTCGATCTACGGCATGGGCTTCTTCGACCAGGTCGACGCCGACGTGACCCCGGCCGAGGGCCACCACGTCGACGTGACCTTCCGCGTGAAGGAGCGGCCGCTCGTGCGCAACGTGAAGGTCGACGGTGTCACGAAGCTCAAGAAGGAGGAGGTCGAAGGGGCGCTGCGGGTGCGCCCGCACACGATCCTCGATCCGGAGAAGGCGAAGCAGGGCATCGAGGCCGCAAAGAAGCTCTACGCCGAGAAGGGCTACCTCGACGCCGACATTCGCTACCGCACCGAGCCGGTGGGCGAGAACGAGGTCGACGTCCTCTACACCGTCGAGGAGAAGCAGCCGGTGCGCATCAAGACGATCGCCTTCGAGGGCAACCGAGCCTTCGGCGCGCGCACGCTGCGCGGCATCATGCAGACCAAGGAGCGCTGGCTCCTCTCCCCCATCACCGGGGCCGGCAACTTGAACCGCGACGTCCTGCGCACCGACGTCGAGCGGCTCACCGCCTGGTACTACGATCACGGGTACGTGACCGTGAAGGTCGACGAGCCGCGCATCGAGCGCGAGGCCGACGGGCTGCGGGTCACCATCAAGATCGACGAGGGCGAGCAGTACCGGGTCGGCGAGGTGACCTTCGCGGGCAAGCACCTCCCGGGGGACACCGCGCGGCTGCGCAAGGAGCTCGCCACGACGCCGGGCGAGGTGTTCAACGCGAGCGCGCTGCGCGACGACGTGCAGAAGCTCACCGAGCGCCTCTCCGACGACGGCTACGCGTTCGCCACCGTCGAGCCGGAGACCGCCATCGACCAGGAGCACAAGAAGGTCGACGTGACCTTCGCGGTCGACCGGGGCAACCCCGTCACCGTCAACCGCATCGAGATCACCGGCAACACCAAGACGCGCGACTACGTCATCCGCCGCGAGATGCGCCTCCAGGAGCAGGAGCCGTTCTCGGGCACCAAGCTCCGCAAGAGCCGCGACGCGCTCCAGCGGCTCGGCTTCTTCAAGGAGGTGAACATCAGCACCCGGCGCGCCGAGGGGGGCGGCGATCAGCTCAACGTGATCGTCGACGTGAAGGAGGGGCAGACGGGGGCGCTCAGCGCCGGCGCGGGCTTCAGCTCGGCGAACAGCCTCCTCTTCAACGCCAGCATTCGCGAGAACAACCTCTTCGGCCGCGGCCAGCAGCTCGTGCTGAACGGGGACATCGGCTTCCTCCAGCGCAACATCCTGCTCTCGTTCACCGAGCCCTACTTCCGCGAGACGCCGCTCACCCTCGGCGCGAGCGTCTTTAGCTGGCGCTTCCTGTTCAACGAGTTCACCACCGGCCGCTTCTCGCGCGGCAGCACCGGGGCGGGGCTGCAGTCGGACTACCCGGTGACCGCGCTCGGCACCGAGTCGCTGTGGGGCCTCCCGCTCGAGGAGGTGCGCGCCGGGGTCGACTACCGCGGCGAGCGGACGAGCATCGGCAACCTCGGCATCGATGCCACGCGCTCGCTCAAGGCCGAGGAGGGCAGCGACCTGATCAGCATGATCTCGCCGCATCTCACGCGCAACACGCTGAACCACGCCTTCGACCCGACGGCGGGCTCGTTTCAGTCGCTCAGCTTCGGGGCCGCTGGCCTCGGGGGGCAGCAGTTCACGAAGGTCGAGGCCCGCGAGCGGTGGTACTACACCTTCCTGCACTCGAAGACGCTCGGCGACTTCACCTACTCGCTCGGCGGCAACCTCGGCTGGGGGTTCGGCAACCAGGGGCTCAACGGCGACTCGCTGCCGCTCTTCGAGCGCTACTTCCCGGGCGGCATCGACACGATCCGCGGCTTCCAGCCGTTCACGCTGGGGCCCGTCGAAGAGACGCGGGACCGCTTCGGCCGGGTGATCGCCCGGACGCCGATCGGCGGCAGCGAGCAGATCATCCTCAACAACGAGATCATCTTTCCGATCGTGAAGAGCATCGGGCTGAAGGGCGTCGTCTTCACGGACGCCGGCAACGCCTATTCGGCGGCCGACGGGCCGACGCTCGGCGAGACGCGGCTGTCGGCGGGCGGCGGCTTCCGCTGGCTCTCGCCGATGGGGCCGCTGCGCGTGGAGATGGGCGTGCCCTTCAACACGAAGCGTTCGGACAAGCGGAGCCTGCTGCTGTTCTCCTTCGGCGGGCCGTTCCAGATGTGAGTACGAGGAGGGCGACGGGACCCATGACGGCGGGACGAATCGGCCGCGGCCGACGGCTGCTCGCGGCCGCCACGGTTGCGGTGCTGGCCGTGGCGGCGGCGGCCGCGGCGGAGGTGCGCGTGGCCGTGGTCGACATGCAGCGGGCGCTCAACGAGTGCGATGCGGGCAAGCGGGCGAAGGAGCAGGTGAAGAGCAAGTTCGAGAAGGCGCAGGACCAGCTCAAGCGCGAGCGCGACGAGCTCGACCGGATGCGCGAGGAGTACGACAAGAAGGCGCTCGTCTTGAAGGACGAGGAGCGGCGCAACCTCGAGAAGGACTTCGAGAACCGCCAGCTCGACTTCAAGCGGAAGTACGAGGACTTCCAGCGCGACTTGAAGCAGACCGACGCCGAGCTGACCTCGGGCATCGTCCAGGACCTCTACGGCGTCGTGCACGACTACGCCCAGCAGCAGGGCTACACGCTCGTGCTCGAGGCCTCGAGCGGCGCGCTCCTCTACAGCGACAAGGCGGTCGACATCACCGACGACATCGTCCGCCTCTACAACGCCTCTCCGAAGAGCAGCGGGCACAAGAAGGGCAAGGACTAGGCCGTGGACGCGACCGCGACCGCTTTCCCGTACCGCCTGGTCGACCGCGTGCTCCGCGTGGAGCCCGGGGTGCGCGCGATAGGGACGAAGCTCGTGAGCGCCAACGAGCCCTTCTTTGCCGGGCATTTCCCGAACGCGCCGGTGATGCCGGGCGTCCTCATCTGCGAGGCGCTCGTCCAGCTCGGCGCGCACTGTGTCGGCGGCGAACGGCCGCTGCGGCTGACCGCGGTCAAGCGGGCCCGCTTTCGGCGACCCGTCCTGCCCGGGGACGCGCTCGAGCTCGAGGTCGTGCGCGCCACTGACGCTGCGGACGGCTTCGTCGGCGTGGTCGAGGCCGACGGGGCGGTCGTCGCCGAGGTCGAGTTCGCGGCCGAGGTCGCGCGGGAGCCGCGCATCCATCCGACCGCCGTCATCGCCGCGGGCGCGGAGCTCGCGTCCGACGTCGAAGTCGGACCCTACGCGGTCATCGGGCCGCACGTGCGCATTGGCCCGGGCTCCTGGCTCGGGCCGCATGCGGTCGTCGAGGGCCGCACGACCCTCGGGGCGCGCACGCGCGTCTTTCAGTTCGCGAGCGTGGGCGCGCCGCCGCAGGACCTCAAGTACCGCGGCGAGCCGAGCACCCTCGAGCTGGGCGACGACAACACGATCCGCGAGTACGTCACGCTCCAGCCCGGGACCACCGGGGGCGGGCTCGTCACCCGCATCGGGAGCGGCTGTCTCTTCATGGCCTCGGCGCACGTCGGCCACGACTGCCGCGTCGGCGACCACGTGATCCTCGCCAACGGGGCCGCGCTCGGCGGGCACGTCGTCGTGGAGGACTACGCCATCGTGGGTGCGCTTGCGGGCGTGCACCAGTTCGTCCGCATCGGCGAGTCGGCGCTCTGCGCCGCCGGGGCGATGGTGTCGCTCGACGTGCCGCCGTTCTGCATCGCGGCGGGCGACCGCGCGCGCCTCTACGGGCTCAACACGGTGGGGCTGCGGCGGCGCGGCATCTCGCGCGAGAGCCGGGCGGCGCTCAAGCACGCCTACCGCCTGCTCTTCCAGGGCGAGCAGTCCTGGCGGCGCCGGATCGACGCCGTGCGCGGCGAGCTCGGCGGGGTGCCCGAGGTCGCGCGGCTGCTCGCCTTCCTCGGAGGCTCGCAGCGGGGGGTGTGCCACTGACCATGGAGCGGATCGGGCTCATCGCCGGCAGCGGGCGCTTTCCCGTGCTCTTCGCGGAGACGGCCCGCCGGCGCGGCGTGGAGGTGGTGGCGGTGGCCCACCGCGGGGAGACGGCCCCGGGGCTCGAGGGCGTGGTCGATGCGATCGTCTGGATCCGGGCGGGCGAGCTCGAGGCGATGATCGCGGCGCTCAAGCGCCACGAGGTGCGCCGCGCCGTGCTCGTCGGCGGCATCGCCAAACCCCGGCTCTTTCACGATCTGCGGCCCGACGCCCGGGCCCTGGCCGTGATCCAGCGCGTGGGCAAGCTGCGCGACGATCTCCTGCTGCGGGCGCTCGCCGAGGAGCTCGAGCGCGAGGGGATCGCCGTCGTCGCCTCGACGCTGTTTCTGCAGGACATCGTCCCCGAGGCGGGCGTGCTCGGCCGCCGGGCGCCTACCCCCGAAGAGTGGGCGGACATCCGCTTCGGGTTCCGCGTCGCCAAGAGCATCGGGCGGTTCGACATCGGGCAAAGCGTAGTCGTGCGCATGGAGGCGGTGGTCGCGGTCGAGGGCATCGAGGGCACCGACGCGACGATCCAGCGCGCGGGCGCGCTCGCCAACGGCGAGATCGTGGTCGTCAAGGCGTGCAAGCCGACCCAGGACCTGCGCTTCGACCTGCCCGCCGTCGGGCCGCAGACCATCCGGACGCTCGCGGCGGTGCGCGGCCGGGCGCTCGCGCTCGAGGCGGGCCGGACGATCGTGCTCGATCGCGCCGAGCTGGTGGCGCTCGCCGACGCGGCCGACATCGCGGTCGTGGCCGTCGCGCCCGAGGAGGTGGGGGCGTGAGCCGGCGGCTGCGGGCGGCGGTGGTGGGCGTGGGCTACCTCGGGCGCTTCCATGCCGAGAAGTACGCGGCGCACCCGGGGGCGGAGCTGGTGGCGGTGGCCGACGTGGACGCCGAGCGCGCCCGCCAGGTCGCCCGCACGCTCGGCGCGGACGCGACCACCGACTACCGCACGCTGATCGGGCGCATCGACTGTGCGAGCGTCGTCGTGCCGACGCCGTTGCACGGGCCGGTCGCGCACGAGCTCCTCGCCGCAGGGGTGGACGTGCTCGTCGAGAAGCCGCTCACGACCACGATCGAGGAGGGCAAGAGCCTCCTCGAGGCGGCGGTGCGCGGCGGGCGCGTGCTCCAGGTGGGCCACCTCGAGCGCTTCAATCCTGCGCTGCGCGCGCTCGAGGGACTGCTCACGCAGCCGCGGTTCATCGAGTGCGTGCGGCTCGCCCCGTTTACCGAGCGGGGCACCGACGTCGACGTGGTGCTCGATCTCATGATCCACGACCTCGACGTGATCTTGAGCATGGTGCCCTCCGCGGTGCGCGCCGTCGAGGCCGTCGGCGTGCCCGTGCTCACGGGCTCGGTGGACATCGCCAATGCGCGGCTGCGCTTCGCCAACGGCTGCATCGCCAACGTCACCGCGAGCCGGGTCTCGGCCAAGCGCGAGCGCAAGCTGCGCATCTTTCAGCCCGACGCGTACTTCTCGGTCGACTACGGCGAGCACCGGGTGCGCATCTTCCGCCGCGAGCCGCGCCCGGACGGGCAGCCCTGCCTCGTCGCCGAGGAGCGGCAGGTGGCCGAGCGCGACGCGCTCGCGGCCGAGATCGACGCCTTCATCCAGGCGGTCCGCCGGCGCGAGACCCCGCCGGTGACCGGCTGGGACGGGCTGCGGGCCCTCGAGGTGGCCCACGTGATCCGCGAGAGCGTGGAGACCGAGGTGCGCACCGCGCAGGCGACGGGGCTCGCATGAGCGCGTCGGCACGCCCCATGCCCGCGGCGTCGCCGGCTCGCCGCGTGCTCCTCGTCGCGGGCGAAGCCTCGGGCGATCTCCACGGCGCCGACTTTCTGCGCGCGCTCAGGGCCCGCTGCCCCGACCTCGAGGTCTTCGGCATCGGCGGGCCGCACCTGCGCGCCGCCGGGATGACCACGATCGCCGACGCGGGGGAGGTGGCCACGGTCGGTGCGGTCGAGGCCGTCGGTGGGCTGCGCACGCTCCTGCGCGCCTATCGGGAGCTCGCCCGGGCGCTGCGGCGGATGCCGCCCGATCTCTGCGTGCTCATCGACTTTCCCGAGTTCAACCTGCGGCTCGCGCGCGTCGCCAAGCGCGTGGGCGTCCCCGTCCTTTACTACATCGCGCCGCAGGTCTGGGCGTGGCGCCGCGGGCGGGTGCGCAAGATCGCCCGGCGCGTCGATCGCCTGGCGGTCGTCTTCCCCTTCGAGCCCGACCTCTACGCCGGCCGCCACCCGGGCGTCGAGTTCGTCGGCCATCCGCTGCTCGACCGCGTGGCCGTCACCCGGGGGCGGGCCGAGACGCTCGCGCGCCACGGGCTCGACCCGGCGCGGCGCACGGTGCTGCTCCTGCCGGGCAGTCGGCCGAAGGAGATCGACTACTGCCTGCCGCCGCTCCTGGCAGCGGTGCACCTGCTCGCGCAGCGGGGGAGGTACCAGTTCGCGCTCGCGCTCGCGCACACCGTGGCGCGCGAGCAGGTCGCCGCGCGCCTGCGCGCGGCGGGCCTCGATCTGCCGATCGTGGGCGAGGACACCTACAACCTGGTCGCGGCCGCCGACCTGGCGCTGGTCGCCTCGGGAACGGCGACGCTCGAGTGCGCGCTGCTCGAGTGCCCGATGGTGATCGTCTATCGCATGTCGCCGCTCACCTTTGGGCTCGCCAAGCTCCTTGTGCGCGGCGTGCGGCACGTGGGGATGCCGAACATCGTCGCTGGCCACGAGGTCGTGCCCGAGCTGCTGCAGGGCGCGGCGACGGGCCCGCGCATCGCCGAGGCCGCGACCGCGCTGCTCGAGGACGCGCAGCGGCGGGCGGCGGTCATCGAGGACCTGCGCGAGGTGCGCCGGCGGCTCGGCCGCGGCGGGGCGGCCGGGCGGGCGGCGGCCATCGCCGTCGAGATGCTCGGGGCGGATGTGCCATGAAGCAGTACCGACGGCTGCTCGGCTATCTTCGTCCCTACCTCTGGCCGCAGGGGGTGCTGCTCGTGTTCTGCATGCTCGCGTGCAGCGCGGTCGAGAGCGGCATTCCGTTCATCATCAAGCACTTTTTCGACGACATCTTCAGCGGGGCGCACCCCGAGGCGCTGGTCGTGGTGACGAGCCTCGCCCTCGGCGTGAGCCTTCTCCGCGGCACGCTCAACTTCTTCGCCGACTACGGCACCGACTGGATCGGCGGGCGCGTCGTGGCGGACCTCCGCAACGAGACGACCGCCCACCTCCAGCGCCTCGACGCCGCCTTCTTCAACCAGCAGCGCGCCGGGCAGATCGTCTCCCGGGTGACCGCCGACGTAAGCCTCGTGCGCAGCGCCGTCACCGATGCGCTCGCCTCGATCTTCCAGCAGAGTACGACGCTCATCGGGCTCGTCGCGGTCGCCTTCTACATGGACTGGGTGCTCGCGGCGCTCGCGATCCTGCTCTTCCCGATCGCCGGGCTCCCGATCCGCTACTTCTCGACGCAGCTCCGCCAGAACAGCCGCAAGACGCAGCAGGCCACCGGCCAGCTGAACGCGATGCTCCACGAGGTCATCCAGGGCAACCGCGTGGTGAAGGCCTTTGGGCGCGAGACCTACGAACAGGAGCGGCTGCGCGCGCACACGGAGGAGATCTTCCGCCTCAGCATGACGCTGAGCCGCCTGCGCTCGCTGCCCATCACCGAGGTGCTCGCCGGTTTCGCCATCGCGGGCATCATCTGGTACGGCGGCAACAGCGTGCTCTCCGGGGCGCGCACGCGGGGGAGCTTCATCGCGTTCTTGTTCACGCTCGTGCTCCTCTACGAGCCGTTCAAGAAGCTCGTCCGGACGAACTACACGATCCAGCAGGGGCTCGCCGGGGCCGACCGGGTGTTCGCGCTCCTCGACACCCGGCCGCGGGTCGTCGACCGCCCGGGGGCCCGGGTGCTCCGCGGCATCCGCGAGGGCATCGAGTTTCACGACGTGAGCTTCGCGTACGAGCCGGGCGGCGAGCTCGTGCTGCGCGGGATCAACCTGCGGATCCCCGCCGGTCGCGTCGTGGCGCTCGTCGGGACGAGCGGCGGGGGGAAGAGCACGCTCGCCGACCTGATCCCCCGCTTCTACGACGTCACCGCGGGGCGCATCACGATCGACGGCACCGACATCCGGGACTTCACGCTCGCGAGCCTGCGCGCGCAGATCGCCGTGGTGACGCAGTTCACGTTCCTCTTCAACGACAGCGTCCGCAACAACATCGCCTACGGCTGCCCCGGCCGGCCGCTCGACGAGATCGTCGCCGCGGCGAAGGCGGCGAACGCCCACGACTTCATCTGCGAGCTGCCGCGCGGCTACGACACGCACATCGGCGACCTCGGCGTGCGCCTCTCCGGCGGGCAGCGCCAGCGGCTGGCGATCGCGCGCGCGCTGCTGAAGAACGCGCCCATCCTCATCCTCGACGAGGCCACCTCGGCCCTCGACACGGAATCGGAGGGGCTCGTGCAGGAGGCCCTCGAGCGCCTGATGGCGAACCGCACCTCGCTCGTGGTGGCCCACCGGCTCTCCACCATCCGCCACGCCGACCAAATCGCCGTGATCGTGCGCGGCGAGATCGTGGAGAGCGGGACCCACGAGGAGCTGCTCGCCTACGGCGCCGAGTACCGCAAGCTCTACGACTTCCAGTTCGGCGACGGCGACCTCGGTGCCGACGGGGCCGAGGCCCCGGAGAAGGGGACGAGGCCGCGGCCGGTGCCGCGCCGGGTCGCCGGCGAGTAGCCGGTGGCCGCGCGACCGAGAGCCCCCGTGCGGGCGCGCGACGCGGCCCGCGCCGCGGCGTCGCCGTTCCGCCGCCGGTGGACGTGGCGGACCCGGCTCTGGGTGACGGTCCTCGGCTGGACGATCGGCCAGGTGCTGCGCGTGCTGCACGCGACGCTGCGGCTGCGGCTCGTCGATCCCGCCGATCGGCTGGCGGCCCGCCGCCGCGGCGAGCGGGCGATCTACGCCTTCTGGCACGATACGCTCGCCCTCATGCCGCTCGTCGTGACGCGGGTGTACCCGGCGGCGCGCGCCGTGGTGATGCTCTCGTGGCACCGCGACGCCGAGATCGCCGCGCAGGCGATGCGGCGCTTCGGCATCCGCGCGGTGCGCGGGTCCTCCACGCGCGGCGGGATCGGCGCGCTGCGCGGGCTGCTCGCGGCCGACGCCCGCGGCGAGGACATCGCGGTCGTGCCCGACGGCCCGCGCGGGCCGCGGCACGTGGCCAAGGCGGGCGTCGTCCAGCTCGCGCGCGCCACGGGGCTCCCGGTGGTCGCCTTCGGTGCGGCGGCTCGCCCCGCTTGGCGGCTCGGGAGCTGGGATCGCATGGTGGTGCCGTGGCCGTTTGCGCGCGTGGTCCTCGTCGCGAGCGAGCCGGTCGTGGTCGGGGAATCGGTCGAGGAGGCACGGCAAGCGGTCGAGGCGGCGCTCGCGCGGGTCACGCGCGCGGCCGCGGCGGCGGTGAGCCAGGCGGGATGATCGAGGGCGTCGTGCACGCGGCCTACCGGGCGACGATGGGAGCCGTGGCGCGTGGGTCGGGGCTGGCCGCGCGCCTCCCAGGCGCCCCGGCCACCTGGCAGGCGTGGCGGGGGCGGCTCGGGCCGCTCGAGCCCGGCACGCTCGCCATGCTCCGCTCGGGCACGGCGCTCTGGCTCCATGCCGCGTCGGTGGGCGAGCTCACCGCTGCGCGCCCGCTCATCGGGCGGCTCCGCGAGCGCTATCCGGGGCGTCTCTGCCTGGTCTCGACGCTCACCGAGAGCGGGCTCGAGCTCGCCCGCTCGCTTCCCGAGGCGCACCTGGCGCTCCTCTTCCCCCTCGACGCCCCCCACATCGTACGCCGGCTCCTGGGACAGCTCCGCCTCGAGGCGTTCCTCTTCACCGAGACCGAGATCTGGCCGACGTTCCTCTGCGAGCTCGCGCGCGCCCACGTGCCCGCGATCATGGTGAGCGGCCGGGTGAGCGCCCGCAGCGCCGCGCGCGCCCGCTGGCTCCGACCGCTCTACCGGCGGGCGCTCGCAGGGGTCACGTGCTGCATGCAGACCCCGGAGGATGCCGCCCGCATCGTGGCCCTCGGCGCGGATCCACGACACGTGCATGTGGCGGGCAGCCTCAAGTTCGACGTGGCGCCGGGCGAGCCGCCGCCGGCGGTGCGCCGCCTCGCCGAGGCGCTCCAGGCCGCGGCGCTCCGGCTCGTGGTCGCGGGCAGCACGCACGCCGGCGAAGAGGAGATCATGCTCGCGGCGTTTGCGCGCGTCGCGCGCGTCCATCCCGACATCGTCCTGCTCCTCGCCCCGCGGCATCCCGAGCGCTTTGCGACCGTGGCGGCGCTCGTCGAGGCGCAGGGCCTGCCGCTCCTGCGCTACAGCGCGCTGCTCGCGGCCGACCCGCCCGCGGCCCTCGCCGGCGGGACCGTCGTCCTCCTCGACGCGGTGGGACCGCTCGCGCCGTGTTACGGGCTCGCCACCGCCGCCTTCGTCGGAGGGAGCCTCGTCCCCGCGGGCGGCCACAACCTGCTCGAGCCGGCCCGGGCCGGCCGCCCGGTGCTCTTTGGTCCCCACACCGAGCACGGGCGCGACGTCGCCGAGCGTCTCGTGGCCGGCGGCGGCGGCGTGCGCGTCGGCTCGGCCGAGCTTCTGGCGGTGGCCCTCGACCATCTCCTCGCCGAGCCGGAACGCGCGGCCGAGATGGGTCGGCGGGCGCGGGCTCTCGTCGAGAGCGGTCAGGGCGCGCTCGAGCGGCATCTCAAGATCATCGCCGCGCGCTTGGGCTCGGCGCGCTTTGCCCGCGACGCGAGCGCATGACGCCGCCTGGGCTCGCGGCCCTCGTCGAGGAGGCGTGGTCGGGCGCGAGCGCCCGCGGCCGCCTGCTCCGCGCGGCGCTCGCGCCGGCGGCCGTGGCCTACGGCACGGCGATGGCGGTCCGCAACCGCCTCTACGACCGCGGCTGGCTCTCCGCCGAGCGCGTCCCGGCGCGCGTGCTTGCGGTCGGCAACCTCACGGTGGGCGGCTGCGGGAAGACGCCGACCGCGCTCTGGCTCGCGAGCCGGCTGGCGGCGCGCGGACGGCGCGTGGCGATCGTGGCGCGCGGCTACGGCAAGCGGCGCCGCGGGGTGGTGGTGGTTGGCACGGGAGGCGTGCCGCGCGTCGGTCCCGCGGAGGGCGGCGACGAGGCGGTGCTGCTCGCGCGGCGGTTTGCGGGCCCCGTGGTGACCGGCGAGCGGCGGGTCGACGCGGCGGCGCTCGCCGTCGAGCGCTTCGGTGTCGACACGATCGTCCTCGACGACGGCTTTCAGCACCGCGCGCTCGCGCGCGACGCCGACCTCGTGCTCGTCCCCGAAGCGGGGCTTCCCCCGCGGCTGCTGCCGGCGGGGCCCTTGCGCGAGCCGCCGACCGCGCTCGCGCGCGCCCAGGCGGTCCTCGCCGTCGGCCGCGCCGGTGCCTTCCCGCCGCGGCCCGCGGTTCCCCCCGGCGTGCCGGCGTTTCGCGGCCGATTCGTGCCGACGGCGCTCGTGGTCGCGACCGACGGGCGCTGGCGGGAGGAGCCGCTCGCGCAGCTTGCCGGGCGGCGCGTCGTGGCGGCGGCCGGGATCGCGCGTCCGGCGGCGTTCGCGGCGCTCCTCGAGGCCGCCGGCGCCTCGGTGGTGCGGGCGATCGCGTTTCCGGACCATTGCCCGTACGACGCGGTGACGCTCCGGGATCTCGCCGCGGCGGCGGCCGGGGCGGAGATCGTGGTGACGGAGAAGGATCTCGTGAAGCTCGCCGGCCGCCCGGGCACGAGCGGCGTCCGGGCGCTGCGCATCGCGCTCGAGGTCGAGGACGAACGCGCTCTGTTGGACTGCCTTGCTGTGGCGGCCGGATTGGATTTGCAGCCCGAATGACGCTATCGCAGGGCGGGAGGAACGCGGGACATGGCGATCAGCAAGGAGCTTTTGGACATCCTGGCGTGCCCCAAGTGCAAGGGAGAGGTGCGTCTCACCGAACAGGGAGACGGGCTCACGTGCCAGGCGTGCAAGCTGCTCTACCCGATTCGGGACGATATCCCGATCATGCTGATCGATGAGGCCGAGCCCCTCGGCTGAGCCCCTCGGACGGCGCCTGCTCGTCCCCCAGACGAGCTTTCTCGGCGACGTCGTGCTCACGACCCCGCTGCTGCGGGCGTTGCGCGCCCGGCTGCGCCCGGCCCACCTCACGGTGCTCGTGCGGCCCGAGGCCGCCCCGCTGCTCGCGGGCCATCCGGATGTCGATCGGGTGCTCGTCGACGACAAACGGGGGCGCGATCGCGGCGTGGCCGGGCTCGTGCGCACGGCCGTGCGGCTGCGGCGCGAGCGCTTCGACCTCGCCGTCTCGCCTCACCGCTCGCTGCGCACCGCGCTCGTGCTCGCGGCGGCGGGCATCCCCCACCGCGTGGGCTTCCGCGATGGACCAGGGGCAGCGCTCTATCATGTCCGGGTGCCCCGGGACCCGAGCCGCCACGCCGTCGAGCGCAACCTGGCCCTGCTCGCGCCCTTCGGGGGCGCGTCGGGCGCGCCGCGGCTCCACCTCGCCGTCGATCCCGAGGCGGCCCGGCGGGTGGCCGCGCTGCTGCCCCCCGGCGCAGGGCCCCTGGTCGGGATCGCACCGGGGTCGGTGTGGGCGACCAAGCGCTGGACGGTCGAGGGCTTCGCGCGGGTGGCGGCGGCGCTCGTGGCCGACGGAGCACGCTGCGTGATCCTGGGCGCCGCCGAGGACCGCGCCCGTGCCGAGGCGATCCGCGCCCAAAGCGGCGGCCGCGCCGTGGTCCTCGCCGGCCGGACCGACGTCGCGGGGCTGGTTGCCCTCATCGATCGGCTGAGCCTCCTCATCGGCAACGACAGCGCCCCCATGCACGTGGCCTCGGCGCGCGGGGTTCCCGTGGTCGCCGTCTTCGGCGCGACGACGCCGGCGCTCGGCTACGGGCCCTGGGGCGGACGGGCCGTGGTCGTCGAAGCCGATCTCGCCTGCCGGCCGTGCGGCCGTCACGGCGGACGCGTGTGCCCGCGCGGCACGGAGGACTGCCTGCGGCTCGTTCGCCCCGACGCGGTCGTGGCCGCCGCGCGCGCCATGCTCGCCGAGGCGCCGCGCGCGGGCGCGGTCGGGTGAGCGCCATGGGCGGCGCGGCGCCCCCAGTGGCCGCGATCGTCGTGGCGGCGCGTGCCGGGGCGCGGCTCGACCACGCGCTCGACTCGGTTGCGTGGGCCGCGGAGCGACTGGTGCTCGACCCCGCGGCGTCGGTGGGTGGCGCGCTCCCCGCCGATGTGCGGCGCATCGCGAGGGCGGATGCGGTCGGCGAGCATGCGCGCGCCCCGTGGCTCCTCCTCCTGCGCGAGGACGAGGTGGTGCCGCCAGCGCTCGCCGCCGAGATCGCCGGTGCTGTTGCGGGACCGCCGCGCGCCTACCGGATTGCAGAGGAGCTCGTTGGCCCGCAGGGCCGGCTGCGGCCGCGCGGGGCCACGGTGCGGCTTGCGCCGCGCGCGGGGGCGCGCGTCGTCCTCGGGGCAGGCCTCGCGCTCGGGCTTGCCAGCGATGTCCCGGGTGGCCGGCTGCGCGCGCCGATTGCGCGTACCCTGGGGGACCTCGCGGCGGCGGTCGAGCAGCTCGACGCGGCGAGCACCGCGCTCGCACATCTCCTCGCCGCCGCCGAGGTGCCGGCGCGTGGGCGGCGGTTGCTCGCCGCGGCGGCGAGGACGGGTGCGCGGGTGCTCGGCGGGCGCGCGGGCGGTCGTCTCGGCTGGGGGCGCTGGATCCTCGCCGTGCTCGCCGCCTACGAGTTGGTTGCGGCCTATGCCAAGCTCTGGGAGCTCGAGCGATGCCGGCCGACGGCCCCCTGATGCTGCCGTCCGGGTACACGCTGCTCACGACCGCGTCGGTGCGCGCGGCGGTGCGGGCGGACCTCGCCGCGGTGCTCGGTCCGTGGCTGCTCGCACCCGTGCTCGTGCCCCCGGCGGATGCCGAGCCGATCGCCTCGGGCCGGGGCTCGGCGTACCGGGCGGTGCTGCCGGGCGGCGTGCGCGCGGTGGTGCGCCCGTACCGTCGCGGGGGGCTCCTCGGGCGCGTCGTCCACGAGACCTACCTCGGCTGGCGCCCGCGTCCGCTGCGCGAGCTCGCGCTCACCGTGGAGGCGCGGCGGCGCGGCGTCGCCGCCGCCGAGGTGCTGGCCGCGCGGATCGAGGGACGGCTGGCGTACCGCGGCGCGCTCGTCACCGCCGAGGTCCCCGGGGCGGTGCCGCTCATCGAGGCGCTGCGCGCGGCGCCGGACGCCGCCACGCGCCGGCATCTGGGGGCGCTCGCCGGCTCCGTCGTGGCCGCGCTGCACACCGCCGGCGTGCTCCACGCCGACTTGAATCTCACCAACATCCTCGTCGGGGCCGATGGACGAGGTGCCACGGTGATCGACCTCGACCGGGGTCGGCTCGTCTCGGGGCGGCTCGGCGCCCGCGCGCGCCGGCGGAGCCTCCGCCGGCTCTTGCGCTCGGCGCGCGCGCTCGATCCCGTGGGGCAAGCCATCGATCGGACGGTGCGGGCGGGCTTCCGCGAGGGCTACGCGCGCGTGGCAGGACGACCATGCGGGTGCTGATCGTGCTCCCCGGTGCGCTCGGCGACGTCGTGCGCGCGCTCCCACTGCTCGGGCGGCTGCGCCGGGCCTGGCCGCAGGCGTGGATCGCGTGGGCGGTCGAGCCGCTCTCCGCCCCGCTGCTCAAGGGGCATCCCTGGCTCGACGAGACGCTGGTGTTCGCCCGCCAGCGCGGGCTCCGGGCGTTCGTGCCCTTTCTCGCTCGTGTGCGACGCGGCCGCTTCGACCTGGCGCTCGACCTCGGCCGGGGGGCGAAGAGCGCGCTCATCGCGCGCGCCTCGGCGGCCCCGGAGCGCCTCGGCTTCGGGCGCCGCGACGGGCGCGAGGGCGGGTGGCTGCTCGCCACGCGCCGGCTGCCGCCGCAGGATCCGGCGCGACCGAAGCTCGAGCACTTCCTCGCCTTCGGGGATGCGCTCGGCCTGCCGCCCGCGCCCGTGGCCTTCGGGCTTACGCCGACGCCCGCCGAGGCCGAGGAGGCCGCGGCGCTCACCGCGGCGCTGCCGCGGCCGCTCGTGGCGGCGTGCGTGGGTTCGTCGTGTCCGAGCCGACTGTGGTTCCCCGAGCGCACCGCGGCGCTGCTCGACCAGCTCGGCACCGGTGCGGTGCTCCTCGGGACGGCGGCGGACGCGGCCTTTGCCGCAGCGGTGCTGCGGGCGATGCGCGGCCGGGCCCGGGATCTCGTCGGCCGCACGACGCTGCGCCAGCTGCTTGCCGTGCTCGCCTGCGCTGACGTGGCCGTCGGGCCCGACTCGGGGGCGCTTCACCTCGCCGCCGCGGTCGGCACCCGCGTGGTGTCGCTCTGGGGCGCGACGAGCGCGCGGCGCTCGGCGCCCTTCGGCAGCGAGCGGTTCACGGTGGCGGGCGAGGCTCCGTGCGCGCCGTGCTTCTTGCGCCACTGCCCGATCGACCGGGTGTGCATGCAGACGATCAGCGTGGCCGCCGTGCATGCCCGGGTCGTGGAGGCGCTCGCGGCATGACGGGGTACGTGCGCTGGGCGAGGGAGGGGTGGCGCGGCTGGATCGCACCCGCGGCCACCGACGATGCGGCGGTCTGGCTCGCGGCGGCGGCGAGCGGGGCGGGGCGCACCTCGCGGCACGCGCGCACGCTGCGCGTCGCCGGATCGACCGGGGCGGCGTGGGTCAAGAGCTATCCCCCGCCCGACGGCCGCCGCGCCCGGCGCGCCTTCGCGCTCGGCCGTGCGCTCGCCGCCGCGGGGTTCGGCGTGCCGCCAGCGCTCCTCGTCGCCACGCGCGGCGGGGCAGGGCTGCTCGTCACGCGCGAGGTGGGGGGCGAAGATCTACTCGCCGCGACCGCGCACGCTGCCCCCGGGGAGCGCCGCCGGCTCCTGCGGGCGCTCGGGGCCGAGGTGGGGCGGCTGCACGCCGCGGGGTTCGTGCACGGCGACCTCGTGCCCGCCAACATCCGCGTGCACGAGGGGCGATTCGTCTTCCTCGACCACGATCGCACGCGGCGGAGCCGGCTCCTCGTCCGGCTCGTCGCCCGGCGCAACCTGGTCCAGCTCGGGCGCTTCGTCGTGCCCGGGGTCACGCTGGCCGGGCGCGCCCGCGTGCTCGACGCCTACGCCCGCACCCGCGGCCTCGGGCGCCGCGCCCGCCGGCGGCTCGCCGCCTGGGTGATCGCGAAGACGATCGCCCGCCGCTGCGCCATCGACGCCATCGCGCCCGCGGAGGCCGCGCGCGCGGGCTTTGCCGCCCTCATGCGCCCCGGCGGGCCCTTCGACCCGGCCGTGCGGGGAGCGGCATGAGGCGCGCGCTCGCGGTGCTGGTTCATCCGCGGCATGCGGGCATGCTGCGGGCGCTGCGCATCCTCGACGAGGCGGCGCCCCGCTTCGGCTGGAGGCTCGACTTCGTCGTCCCGGCGGCGCCGCCGCTTGCCGCGACGCTCCTGGCGCCCGAGCGAACCACCGTCGTGCCGGCGCTTGCCGGCGGGCGGCGGCTCGTCGCCCGCCTCGCGCTGCCGCTCGCCGCCGCGCGGCTCGCGCGCCTCGCCCGCGGGGCCGACCTCTTCTATGCGGTCACGCTGGCGAGCTTTCCGGCTTGCCGCCTTGCGGGGCGGCTTGCGGGGCTGCCGCAGGTGGTGCACGTCTACTCGAGCTACGCGAACGGCCGGCCGTACCGCAAGCATGGGCTCGCGCGCGCCCGTCACGTGATCGCGCCGTCGGCCGACTCGCTGCGGCTCGCCGCGCACGCGGTCGGGGGATTCGCCGCGGGCACGCACGCGCGCGTCGTGTACAACGGCGTAGACGTCGCCCGCATTGCCGCGGAGGCGGCGGCCCCGCCGCCGCTCGCCCTCGGCGGCCCGTGCATCGGCATGGTCGGTCACCTCGACGAGCGGAAGAACCCGCTTCTGCTGGTCGAGGCCGCGGCTGCCCTGCGGGCCGAGGTGCCCGCGCTGCGCCTGGTGCTCGTGGGCGCATTTCCCGATCCGGCGTACGAGGCACGCGTGCGCGAGCGCGCGGCGGCTCTCGGGCTCGGCGACGCGCTCGTGGTCACGGGCTTTCTCGCCAATCCGTTCCCGGTGCTTCGCCGCCTCGACGTCGTCGTCCACCCGGCGCGCCGCGATCCCTTCCCGCTGGCGCTCCTCGAGGCGATGGCGCTCGCGCGGCCCATCGTCGCGGCGGCCGTGGGCGGCATTCCCGAGATGCTGGTCGACGGGGAGAGCGGGCTCCTCGTGCCGCCCGACGACCTGCCCGCGCTCGTGCGCGCGCTCGGCCCGCTGCTCGCCGACGCGGAGCGCCGCCGCGCGCTCGGCGAGGCCGCGCGCGCGCGCCTTACGACGGCCTTTACCCTCGAGCAGTTTGCGGCGGCGATGTTCGGGGCGTTCGACGCGGCCGTCGCCGAAGGGGGGCGGTGATGGCGGAGGTGTCGGTCATCGTGCCCACCTACAACCGCCGGGCGCTGCTCGCCGAGAGCCTGGCGAGCCTCGGGGCCGAGGAGGGCGTCGACTTCGAGATCGTGGTCGTGGACGACGGCTCGACCGATGGCACGGCGGCCTGGCTCGCCACGCTCGGCGATCCGCGCCTCCGCGTGCTCTCCGGTGCGCACGCGGGGATCGCGGCCGCGCGCAACCGCGGGCTCGCCGCGGCGCGCGGCGAGATCGTGGCCTTCCACGACTCCGACGACCTGGCGCTGCCCGGCCGCCTCGCCCGCCCGCTCGCCTACCTGCGCGCGCACCCCGACGTGGAGCTCGTCGTGCAGAACGGCGAGATCGAGACCGACGGCCAGCGGATCCCGTGGGTGCGGCCGGCGGTGGCGCAGGCGCTCGCGCGCCGGCCGCTCGGCGTCGCCGAGATCTTCCGCTGGAACCTGGGCCAGCTCCAGGGCGTCTGCGCCACGCGCCGCGCGCTCGAGGCGGTGGGCGGCTTCGATCCGGCGTTCGAAGTACTCGAGGACCTCGACCTCGTGCTGCGCGTCGCGGTGCGCTTCCGTGCCGTCTTCCTCGATGCGCCGGCGTTCGTCTACCGGCGGCACGGTGCGGGCGCCTCGGCGGACCGCACGCGGCTGCGCCAGGCGGCGATCCGGCTGGGCGAGAAGCTCGTCGCCGCGCATCCGGAGGTCCTGCCGCTGCTCGGGGCCCGTGCCTTCCGCCACCGGCAGGCGCGGCGCTGGGCACGCCTCGCCCGGGGGTGCGCCGAGGCTGGGGATCTGGCCGGTGCGCGGGCCGCGCTCGCCCGGGCGCGCGCGCTGCGGCCGGGAAGCGTCCGCTACCGGCTCGAGGCGCTGCTGCTCGCGCTGCGCGGCGGGTGATGCGGATCGCGTTCCTCCACCGACGGCTCGCCGGCGGCGGCACGGAGGCGGATCTCTGCCGCATGGCAGCGGGGCTCGTCGCCCGCGGGCACCGCGTGCACGTGCTCACGGCCGAGCCAGGCGAGGCGCCGACGGGCGTGCACGTCGAGCGCGTGCCGCTCGTGCGTGCTGGCCGCGTCGCGCGGCTTCTCTCCTTCGCCGTGCTGGCCCCGCGGCGCGCGGCGCGCGGCGGCTTCGACGTCGTCGTGGGTTTCGGCCGCACGCTCAAGCAGGACGTCGTGCGCGTCGGCGGCGGCACCCATCGCACGTACCTCGCGCGCATGGAGGCGGCCGGGCTCCGCCGGCGCCTGCGGGGGCCGTATCACCGCGCGATCCTCTGGATCGAGCGCCGGCAGTTCGCGCCCGACGGGCACCGTCGCGTGCTCGCGGTCTCGGCGCGGGTGCGCGACGAGATCGTGGCCGACTACGGCGTCGAGCCGGCGCGAATCCACGTGATTTACAACGGCGTCGATCTCGTCCGCTTCGATCCGGCCCGGCGCGCGGCGCTCGGCGCGCCGCTGCGCGCGGCGCTCGGGGTGCCGCCGGGCGCGCGGGTATGCGCCGCGATCGGCACCGGCTTTGCCCGCAAGGGGTTCGACCTCCTCCTCGCGCTCTGGCACGACGACCCGCCGCCCGACACGATGCTCCTCGTCGTCGGCGACGACGAGCGGCTCGCGGCCTACCGCCGGCGGGCAGCGCGGCCACCGCTCGCCGGGCGGGTGCGGATCGTCGGCCGCCGCAGCGACGTGGACGCGGTGCTCGCGGCGGCGGACGTGGTCTGCGTGCCCTCGCGGCAGGAGGCGTTCGGCAACGTCGTCCTCGAGGCGTGCGCGGCCGGGGTGCCGGTCGTGACCAGCCGCCGCGTCGGAGCAGCCGAGCTGCTCGACGGACCGCTCGCCGAGCTGGTCGTCGACGATCCCGAGGACCGCCGCGCGCTGCGCGCGGCGCTCGACCGCGCGCTCGGTCCGGAGGCGGCGCGCTACGCGGCGGCGGCGCGCGCCCGGGTAGAGGGGCTTACCTGGGACGCGCACGTGGCCCGGGTGGAAGCGCTCCTCGGCGAGGCGGCCGGTGGGTGAGCAGCCGCGGCGTTGGAACGGCTGGCGCGCCTGGGTCGCGCCCGGGGTGCGGCTCGCTGACGCGCTCCCGCCGTGCGGGGACCCCGACATGCTGCTCACCCAGCCCGACTGCCGGCTCGTCAAGTTCCAGCGCAAGGTCGTCGTGGGGCAGGTGACGACGCCCGCCGGGCCGCTCTACGTCAAGCGCTACAACGTGTTCGCCTGGCGCGTGGCGCTGGCGAGCCTCCTCCGCCCCTCGCCGGCCGAGCGCGCCTGGCACGCGGCCACGGCGCTCCGCGCCCGCGGGTTTGCGACGCCGGAGGTGCTCGCGGCGGTCGAGCACCGACGCGCGGGCGTGCTCCGTCGCAGCTTTCTCGTGACCCGCGAGGTGACGGGTGCCCTCCCGGCGGACCGGCGCTGGGCCGACATCCTCGCGCTGCCTCCCGCGCTGCGGCCCGGGGCGCGCCGCGCGCTCGCGCGCGCCCTCGGGGCGCTTCTCGGACGCCTGCATGCCGCGGGCGTCTACCACGCCGATCTCAAGGACGTGAACGTGCTCGTGCGCGGCGATGCGGCAAACCCCGCGTGCGTGCTGCTCGACCTCGAGCGGGTGCGCGTGGGTCCGGTCTCCCGCCGCCGCCGGGTGAAAAACCTGATGCAGCTCGAGCGGACGATCGGCCGCCGGGCGAGCCGCAGCGATCGCCTGCGAACGCTCGCCGCCTACCTCGCCGCGGCCGAGCCCCGGGCCGAGCGTCGGGTGCGGCGGGCCTGGGCGCAGGCGGTGCTGCGGGCAGCAGCGGCGAAGGACCGGCGCAAGACGCAGCAACCTCCCCTGGCCGTGCCGCCGCTCTCCTGCATCGTCGTCTGCCAGAACGAGGAAGCGCAGCTCGCTGCCTGCCTCGAGAGCGTCGCCTGGTGCGATCGCCTCATCGTCGTCGACGGCGGCTCGACGGATCGCACGGTCGAGATCGCGCGGCGGTTTGGGGCCGACGTGATCCACCACCCCTGGCCGGGCTACCGCGCCCAGAAACAGTTCGCGCTCGAGCAGGCGCCCACGGAGTGGGTGCTCAACGTCGACGCTGACGAGCGCGTGATCCCCGAGCTGGCGCAGGAGATCCGCGAGAGCCTGGCGCACGCCCCGGCGGCGGTCGCGGGATTCGCCATTCCGCGGCTCGTCCCGTATCTCGGGCGGTGGTGGTACCGGGGGGGCTGGTATCCGCGGCCGGTGGTGCGCCTCGTGCGCCGCTCCGCCACTACCTGGGGCGGCGTCGATCCCCACGAGCGGGCGGAGGTGCGCGGGCCGGTGCGCGCGCTCACCCACCCCCTCATTCACCATACCTATGCCGGGGTGAGCGACCACCTGCGGGCGGTCGACAAGCTCACCGCGGTTGCCGTGGCCCAGGTCGAAGCCGGGCGGCCCGTCGGCGCTGGGCGGCTGCTGTTCGAGCCGGCCTGGCGATTCGTGCGTGCCTACGTCGTGCGCCGCGCATGCCTCGAGGGCCTGCCCGGGCTCTTCGTCGCCCTCACCGATGCGTTCTACACGTTCCTGCGCTTTGCCCGCCTGCGCGAGCGCGCGGATGGCCGCCGGCCGTGCTAGGAACGCCCCTGGTGACCGTCTCGGTCGTGGTCGTCAACTGGAATGCCGGGGCGGCGCTCGACGCCTGCCTCGAGAGCGTGCGCTCGGACGGGCTCGAGGGGCGCGAGCTGATCGTCGTCGACAACGCCTCGAGCGATGGCAGCGCCGCGCGCGTGCGCACGCGCCACCCCGAGGCGCTGCTGCTCGAGTCGGGCGGCAATCTCGGCTTTGCGCGCGCGGCCAACCTGGGCGCCCAGGCCGCGCGCGGCGACACGCTCGTCTTCCTCAACCCGGATGCGCGCGTGCTCCCCGGGGCGATCGCGACGCTCGTCGCCGCGCTCGAAGCGAGCCCCGGGGCCGGCATTGCCGGCGGCGGTCTCTGCGACGACGCCGGGCGCTGGCAGCCGGGCGCGGCCCGTTTCGGGCCGGTCGCGCACCTCCTGCTCGACACGACGCTCGGCCGGCTGCCGGCGCGGTGCCGGCGCCGCCCCCACCGCGTCGACTGGGTCTACGGCACGTTCATGGCGGTGCGCACGGCGGTCTTCCGCCAGCTCGGCGGCTTCGATCCGCGCTACTTCGTCTACGGCGAAGACCTCGACCTCTGTTATCGTGCCGCCGCCGCAGGCCTGCGCACCATCCACGTGCCCGAGGCGCGCGCCGTCCACGGCGGCAACGTAAGCGCGGTGCAGCGGTTCGGCAGCGGCCGCGCGGCCGCGGTGGTGGAAGGCGAGCTGCGCTTCTACGCGACCCTGGGGCCGGGGGCGCTGCGCCGATTCCGCGCGGTTGCGACGGCGAAATTCGCGCTGAAGGCGCTTCTCGCCGCGGCTCTCGGCCGTCGCGCGGCCGCGGCGGCCTCGGCGCGCGTGGTGCGGGCCTGTCTCGTGGCACCCGGATCGTCGTGACCGACGTGGTGACGCTCGCGGTGCCCTGCCGCACGGACGAGCCCGATCTCGCGCGCACGCTCACCGCGGCGCTCGCGAGCTGGCGGGCCGGGCCGGCGGCGACGGCCCGGCTCGAAATCCTCGTGTGCGTGAACGGGGCGGGTGCGGCCGGATCGCCGGCGCTGCGCCAGCTCGCGGCGGTTGCGGCGGCGGCGGGCCTGCCGCGGCCGCTCCTGATCGACGCCGACCGGCCAGGGGCTCGCCTGCCGCCCGAGCCGGCGCCGACCGTGGTGGTGGGCCTGCTCACGGCCCGGGTCGGGAAGGCCATCGCCTGGAACCTGCTCCGGGCGCACGCCCGGGGGGCGCGACTGCTCTTCCTCGACGCCGACGTGAGCTTTGCACCGGAGACGTTTTCGCGGCTCCTCGCTGCGCTCGATGCGGCCCCCCAAGCCGTGCTCGCCTCGGCGCGCACCCGCGGCGTCCCGCGGCCGACGGCCTTCGAGCGCATCGTGGCCGCGCCCTACGGCGTCCCGTTCCCGAACCTCTCGCCCCAGCTCTACGCCGCGCGGGCCGCGGGCCTGCCGCCCGGCATGCCCGACGACCTGCTCGAGCCCGAGCGCTGGCTCGAGCTGGTCGTCGGGTGCGATCGCATCGTGCACGCGCCCGGCGCCGAGGTCTGCGTGCGCCTCACGCGCGACCTCGGCGACTTCTTTCGCCAGCGCATCCGCATCGAGATGGGGAAGGTGCAGATCGCCCGCGAGTACCCTGGGCTCGGCGGGCGCGCCGCGCCGCAGCCGGGCGTGCGCGCGGCGCTGCGACACCTGCCGCCCGCCGAGATGGCCCGCCTCGTCGTCTACCTCGGGTTGCGCAGCGTGGCCCGACTCGTCGCGGCGTGGCGCTACCGGCGCCGCGGCCCCGCGGGGGTGTGGCGGCAGGCGGCGAGCACCAAGGCGTGGGGGAGCGGGTGAGGGTCCTCGTGCTCGCGACGCGGTTTCCCGTGCCCCCCTGGCGCGGCGACCAGGTGCGGCTCTATCACCATCTCCGGGTGCTCGCGCGGCGCCACGAGATCGTGCTCGCGGCGCTCGCGCTCCGGGCGCCGGAGGCGGCGGCGCGCGCGGCGGTTGCCGCGCTCGGGGTACGGGTCGAGGTGGTGCCGCTCGGGCTTCTCGGCGCCGCGCCGGCGCTCTCCCGCGCGCTCCTCGGCGATCCGCGGCCGGGTCAGGTGCTCCTCTACCTGCGGCGGCGAGCGGTGGCGCGCGTGCACGCGCTCATCGCCGGCGGGCGCTTCGATGTGGTGCACGCCCAGCTCGTCCGTGCGGCACCGTATCTCCCGCCGGCAGGCGGACCGCCTGCGGTGGTCGATCTGATCGACGCGCTCTCGCTCGGCTTTACGCGCCGGGCTATGCTCGGGCGCGGCCTCGGGGCGCAGCTTGCCGCGTGGGAGGCGCGCCGGCTCGCCCGCTTCGAGCAGGCGCTCCTCGAGCGTGTCGGGGCGGCGCTCGTGGTCTCCGAGGAAGACCGGGCGGCGCTCGGCGCGCGCGTGCGCGTCGTGCCGAATGGCGTCGACACCGAGACGCTCGCCTACCGCGAGGAGGGCCGGGTGGCGGCGCGCCTCGTCTTCGCGGGCAACCTCGGCTACTTCCCGAACGTCGACGCCGCCCGCTGGCTCGCCGCGGAGATCTTCCCGCGCGTGCGCGCGGCCGTCCCGCACGCGACGCTGCGGATCGTGGGTGCCCGCCCGGCCCGCGCCGTCCGCCGGCTCGCCGCGCGGCCCGGCGTGTCGGTCGCGGGGGACGTGCCCGCGATGGCCCCCGAGCTTGCCGCCGCCGCGGTCGCGGTCATCCCCCTGCGCGCCGGCGCGGGCATGCAGAACAAGGTCCTCGAGGCCATGGCGTGCGGGACCCCGGTCGTGGCGACGCCGCGGGCAGCGGCGCCGCTTGCCGTGCGGCCGGGCGAGCACCTGCTCGTCGCCGAGGACGCCGCCGGGCTCGCGGCGGCGACGCTCGCATTGCTGCGCGATCCGGCGCGGGCCCGCGCGCTTGCGCGCGCCGCGCGTGCCCTCGTCGAGCGCTGCTACCGCTGGGAGGACTCCGCAGCCGGGGTCGAGGCTGCGTGGCGCGCGAGCCGGGGTTTCTGACGCCAGGGGCTTTTGGTATGTCGCGGTCGTGCAGCGGCGAGACAGCGGATGGCGGCTGCGGGGGGCGTTGCTCGTCGCGGGCGACCTCTGCGCCGCGGGGCTCGCCTACCTCCTGGCGTTCCTGCTGCGGGTGGCGCTGCCGCTTCCGCTGACGACGGGCTACCTGCCGGCGCTCCGCTTTGCCGAGGTGCACCACCACTGGTTCGCGCTCCTGGGCGGCCAGACCGCAGCCCTCTACTTCCTCGGCCTCTACGAGGCGCGCGCGCTCGCCGATCCGGGGGACTTTCTGGGCACGCTCGTCTTCGCCCCGGTGTTCGAGGCGCTCTTCCTGATCGCGGTGTACTTCTTCGAGTCCGACCTCACGTTCCCGCGCTCGATCTTCGTCGTGTTCGCTGGGCTCGACGCGGCGATGCTCGTCGGCTGGCGGCTCGCCTGCCGCAACCTGATGGGGTCGCCGCGGCGGCGCGTGCTCGTTGTCGGCACGAACGAAGACGCCGCCGAGGTGGTGCGCACGATCCGCCACCATCACTGGCTGCGCATGGACGTGATCGGCGCCGTTGCGAACAACGGGACGCGCGTGGCGGCGCTCGAGGGCCTCCCGGTCTTCGAGGCGGCAGACGGGCTCCCGGCGCTCTGCGAGCGCCACCGGGTCGACGAGGTGATCATCGCCTCGCAGCCGTCGTGGCAGGACCACTTGGTCGACGCGCTCGGGCGCTGGGAGGGGCCGCGGGCGCGGGTCTTCGTCGTGCCGTCGCCGTACGAGATCCTGATCGGCCGCGCCGAGCACCTGCGGCTGCACGACATCCCGCTGATCGAGGTGATCCGCGATCCGGCGGGCGGCGGTGCGGCGGCCGCCAAGCGCGCCTTCGACCTCGTGCTGGCTGCGCTGCTCCTCGTGCCGGCGCTGCCGCTGATGGCGGTCATCGCCGCGGCGATCCGGCTCACGTCGCCCGGGCCGGTGCTCTTCCGCCAGGCCCGGGTCGGCCGCGGGGGCGAGCCGTTCACCATGTTCAAGTTCCGCACCATGCAGGTGGGCGCCGAGCGGTCGACCGGCCCCGTGCTCGCCGCCGCGAACGACCCGCGCGTCACCGCGCTCGGCAAGCTGCTCCGCGCCACCCGCCTCGACGAGCTGCCCCAGCTCTGGAACGTGCTCCGCGGCGACATGAGCTTCGTCGGCCCGCGGCCCGAGCGGCCGGAGTTCGTCGAGCGCTACGCCCGCGACATTCACGGCTACGTCGAGCGCCTGCGCGTGCGTCCGGGGCTCACGGGCTACGCGCAGGTAAACGGCGAGTACCACACCTCCGCGGCCACCAAGCTCAAGTACGACCTCGCCTACATCCACAATCGCTCGCTGTGGCTCGACCTCAAGATCCTCACCGACACGGTGAAGGTGATGCTCACGCGGCGAGGGGTCTGAGACCCGGTCGTGCGCCGGATCGCTGATGCGCTGCTCGCCGTCGTGGCGGCGAGCATCCCGCTCTCCACGACGGGCATGGAAGGCGGGGTCCTCGCGCTGGGCGGGCTCACGCTGCTCGCCGGCATCCGGGGCCGGTGGGTCCCGCGGCGCACGCCGCTCGACGCGGTGCTCGTTGTCTTCTACGCGACGCTCGCGCTCTCCACGCTCGCGAGCGGGCACCCGCTCGCCGCTCCGGGCTGGCTGCGGCTCTGGGTGGTGCTCACGTTCTTCGTGGTGGCCTGGTGGGTGCGCGACCGCCGCCACGCGGCGCATCTCGCCCGCGTGGTGGCGGTGGCCGGCACGGTGGCGGCCGCCTACGGGATCGTGCAGCACTTTACCGGTGTCGATTGGTACCGCGGGCTGCTCGGCCGCCCGCGGCGGATCGCGCCGCGGGCACCGGGGGCGGCCGGCTTCGCCGTCGTGGGCTTCTTCCGCAACTACCTAACCTTCGCGCACGTGATGATCTTCCCGTTCGCCTGGACGACGGCCGCGGCGCTCGCCGGGCGGCGGTGCGGAGTGGCGGCCGCGGTGCTCGCGGCGGTTGCCATCGTGTTTTCGACGGCGCGCGGCGCCTGGCTTGCGGCAGCCGCCACGGTGGGCGCGCTCGCGGCAATCGCCCGCCGACGTGCCGCCGCGGCGCTGCTCGCCGGGCTCGCGCTGGTCGCCGCGGCGGTCCTCTGCGCGAGCGCGGACCGCCGCGCCGAGGTCCAGGGCATGTTCGGCTTGGGCGGCATGAATGCCCCGCGCGTCGCGATCTACCGTGCGAACCTCGACATCGTGCACGACCACCCGCTGCTCGGCCTGGGCTTCGGTCGCTATGCGACCGCGGCCGCGCCGTACTACGACGCCCATCCCGCCGCCGACCGCCGCTCGCACGCCCACAGCAACTACCTCCAGCTCGCGGCCGAGGCCGGGCTCGCCGGCCTCGGGGCCTTCGTCCTCGTGCTCGCGGCGGGTCTGCGGCTCGGCTGGCGCGCTCAGGCGCGCGCCGGCGAAGCCGAAGCGTGGGCCGCGGCGGCCGGGGCGTGGGCGGCGCTCGTGGGCTTTGTCGTGGGCGGCCTCACGCAGTACACCTTTGGCGACAACGAGGTGGCCGTCGCATTCTGGTTCGCCCTCGGGCTGCTCGCTCGCCTCGGCGCGGACGAGGCCTAGCCCGCGGTGCGCATCCTGCACGTCGATCCGGAGCGCGGTTGGGGCGGCGGCGAGGTGCAAGTGCTCGCGCTCGCGCGCGCGCTCCGGGCGCGCGGACACGACGTCCGCCTCGCCGTCGATCCCGCGGGTCGGCTCGCCGCCGCGGCCGCCAATGCGGGGCTTCCGACGGCTGTGCTCCGCGTGCGGAACCACCTCGACGCCCTCGCGGGGCTCAGACTCCGGCGGCTTGCGCGGCACGCCGACGTCGTCCACTTCCACACCGCCCGGGCACATGCGCTCGCCCCCTTCGTCGGCGGCGGGCCGCCCTGGCGCGTGGTCACGCGGCGGATGGACTACGTGCCAGTGGGCGGCCCCTACGCCCGCTTCCTCTACAACCGCGCGGTCGACGTCGTGATCGCCATCTCGGAGGGAGTCCGCGCGGCGCTGCTCAGCGCGGGGGTCGAGCCCGGGCGCATCCGCGTCGTCCCGAGCGGGATCGATCCCGAGGCGCTCGCACCCCCGCCGGGGGCGCGCGAGACCCTGCGCACCGCGTGGGGGGTGCCGCCCGAGGCCGTGCTCGTCCTCGCGCTCGGCGCGCTCGAGCGGCGCAAGGGGCACGCCGTCCTGCTCGCCGCGGCCGCTCACGCCCCTGGCCTCCACTACGTCGTCTGCGGCGACGGGAGCGAGCGGGACGCGCTCGGCCGCGCGGCAGCGTCGCTCGGCAGTGCCGTGCGCTTCGTCGGGTTTCGCACCGACGTGGCCGCGTGCCTCGCCGCCGCCGATGTGGTGGCGCTGCCCTCGCTGCACGAGGGGCTCGGGGTGGCGGCGCTCGAGGCGATGGCGGCCGGGCGGCCGGTGGTGGCGAGCCGGGTGGGCGGGCTCGCCGAGGTGGTCGTCGACGAGGTGACGGGGCTCCTCGTGCCGCCCGGCGACGCGGCCGCGCTCGGGAGGGCGCTTGCCCGCCTCGGCGCCGACCCTGGGCTGCGGGCCCGGCTCGGGGCGGCGGGACGGGCGCGCGTGCTCGCCCGGTACACCGTGACGCAGATGGCAGAGGGGACGCTCGCCTGCTACGAGAGGGCGCGGTGAAGCGGATCGGACGCCAGGCCCTGCGGCGGCTCGTGCGGCGCCTCGCCGGCGTGCGCGTTCTTGTCGTCGGCGATCTGATGCTCGACCAGTTCCTCTGGGGCGAGGTCGAGCGCATCTCGCCCGAGGCGCCCGTGCCGGTCGTCCGCGTCATGGCGGACGACGCGCGGCCGGGCGGCGCGGGCAACGTTGCGAGCAACGTCGCTGCCCTCGGGGGACGGGTGACGATCTGCGGCGTTGTCGGCGACGACGCCGCGGGGCGGCGGCTCGTGGCCACGCTTAGGGCGCGCGGTGCGCGCACCGACGGGGTGATCGTGGTCCCGGGGCGCGAGACCACGCAGAAGACCCGCATCATCGCCCGCCACCAGCAGGTGGTCCGCTTCGATCGGGAAGTCCCTGCCGTCGATGGCGCCGTCGGCCGGCGGCTGCGGGACTTCGTGCTGCGTGCCCGCGCGGCGGCCGACGTGCTCGTCGTGTCGGATTACGGCAAGGGCACGATCGACGCCGAGTTCCTGCACGCGCTCGCCGACGTGCACCGCCGGAAGCCGTTTACCTGGCTCGTCGATCCCAAGCGCGGCAACTTCGCCCACTACCGCCGCCCCACGCTGATCAAGCCGAACCGCGAGGAGGCCGCGGCGGCCGCTGGCATCGACATCACCGATACGGCCTCGCTCCACGCCGCCGGCCGTCGGCTGCTCGAGCGCTGGGAGGCGGGCGCCGTGCTCGTGTCGCGGGGCGAGAGCGGGCTCGCGCTCTTTAAGCCGGGCGGGACAGTCGAGGAATTCCCCACCGTGGCGCGCGAGGTGTTCGATGTCACCGGGGCCGGCGACACGGTGATGGCGACGCTCGCCCTCGGTCTCGGCGCGGGGGGCAGCTTCGAGGAAGCCACCGTGCTCGCCAACCATGCCGCGGGGGTCGTGGTGGGGAAGGTCGGCACGGCCACGGTGAGCGCGGCCGAGCTGCTCGCGGCCATCGGGGCCCCGGGCGAGCCCGGGACGCGGTCCCGGGGACTGCGCCGGGCCGGGTAGCGCCGTGCGCAGCATGACCGGATACGGGGTCGCCAGCGCCGACGCACCGGGGGCGCGGGTGACCGTCGAGGTGCGCGGCGTCAACCAGCGCTTCCTCGACGTCAAGGTGAGCGTCCCGCGGGAGTACGCCGGCGTCGAGGCGGAGATCCGCGAGCGGGTGCGCGCCATCGCCCATCGCGGGCGCGTCGAGGTGGGCGTGGGCCGCGCGCCACTGGCAGGCGCCCGACGCTACCGGGTGGCCGTCCGCCGCGAGCTCGCCCGCGCCTACGTCGAGGCGGCGCGCGACCTCGGGCGTACCCTCGGGCTCGACGGCGCCGTCACGCTCGCCGAGGTGCTGCGGCTGCCCGACCTCTTCGAGGTGAGCGAACCGCCGCCCGACCTGCGAGCGGAGGTGCCGGCGCTTCGCCGCGCCCTCGGGGCGGCGCTGCGCGTCTTCGACGGCGAGCGGCGGCGGGAGGGTCGCCATCTCCAACGCGACATGCAGGCGCGCACCGCGGCGGTGCGCCGGGCCGCCGCCCGGATGCGGGCGCTCGCGCCGCGGGTGACCGCACAGCTCCGCCGGCAGGTGGAGGAGCGGCTCGCCCGGCTCCTGGGCGGCCAGCTCGACGCCGCCCGGCTCACGCACGAGGTGGCGCTGCTCGCCGAGCGCGGGGACTTCACCGAGGAGCTGGTGCGGCTCGAGGGGCACCTCGACGGGCTCGCAGCCGCGCTGCGCGCGGCCGGTCCGGTCGGCAAGCGCATCGACTTCCTCCTCCAGGAGATCCACCGCGAGCTCACCACGGCAGGCGCGAAGGCCCAGGACCTCGCAATCGGCACGCTCGTCCTCGAGGCGCGCGCCGAGGTCGAGAAGCTCCGCGAGCAGGTGCAGAATGTCGAGTGAGCGGCCCATGCTGATCACGATCTCCGGCCTGCCCGGCAGCGGGAAGACGACCGTGGCCCGCCTGGTCGCGCAGGCGCTCGGCCTCGAGCACGTCTACGCGGGCGACATCTTCCGCCGCCAGGCCGAGGCGCACGGGCTCTCGCTCGAGGCGTACCTGCGACAGGCCGAGACCGATCCGTCGATCGACCGGGAGCTCGACGCGCAGATGTGCCGGCGGGCCCGCGCCGGCAACGCTGTCCTCGAGGGGCGGCTGGCGGGCTTCATGGCGGCGCGGGCGGGGGCGCCGGCCCTCAAGGTCTTCCTCGACGCCTCGGAGCGGGTGCGGGCCGAGCGCATCGCGGCGCGGGAGGGCGGGGCGACCGAGGAGCGGCTGCGCGAGATCCAGGCGCGGGAGGCCTCCGACCGCCGTCGCTACCGCGAGCTCTACGGGGTCGATTATCACGACCCGGCCCTCTATGATGTCGTCATGTGCACGGACGACCGTGCGCCGCCGAGCGTGGCCCAGGCGATCGTCGCCGAGGCCCGGCGGCGGTTTCCCGCGTGAGCACCGATGACCCTGGGCGAGCTGATCGAGCGGGTGCGCAGCTACAGCCCCGGCGGCGACGTCGAGGTGATCCAGCGCGCCTACGACTTCTCCGCGGAGGTGCACCGCGGGCAGCGGCGCCTCTCCGGAGAGCCCTACCTCACCCATCCCCTGCAGGTGGCGGCCATCATCGCCGACCTCCGGCTCGACCCGGCGAGCGTCGCCACGGCGCTCCTGCACGACACCGTCGAGGACACGCTCGCGACCCTCCCGGAGATCGAGGCGCGCTTCGGTCCCGAGATCGCCGCGCTCGTCGACGGCGTCACCAAGATCGGGCAGATCAACTTCACCTCCCGCGAGGAGAAGCAGGCGGAGAACTTCCGCAAGATGCTGCTGGCGATGGCGCGGGACATCCGCGTGATCCTGGTGAAGCTCGCCGACCGCACGCACAACATGCGCACCCTCGGGCACCTCCCGCACGAGCGCCAGCTCGAGATCGCGCAGGAGACGCTCGAGATCTACGCGCCGCTCGCGCATCGCCTCGGCATCTACTGGCTCAAGAGCGAGCTCGAGGACAATGCCCTGCGCTACCTCCACCCGGAGGTCTACTACCAGCTCAAGCGCAGCGTGGCGAAGAAGAAGGCCGAGCGCGAGAAGTACACGAAGGAGGTCGTCTCGGTCCTCTCGCGGCGGCTCGCCGAGGCCGGCCTCGAGGCGGAGGTCACCGGGCGGCCGAAGCACTTCTACTCGATCTACCAGAAGATGCAGGCGCAGAACCTGCTCTTCGACCAGATCTACGATCTCGTGGCCTTCCGCGTCGTGGTCGACACGGTCGGGGAGTGCTACGAGGCGCTCGGGGTCGTGCACGCGAGCTGGAAGCCCGTGCCCGGCCGCTTCAAGGACTACATCGCGCTGCCGAAGGCCAACGGCTATCAGTCCCTGCACACGACCGTGATCGGCCCGTACGGCGAGCGCATCGAGATCCAGATCCGCACGCGCGAGATGCACCGCGTGGCCGAGTACGGCATCGCGGCCCACTGGCGCTACAAGCAGTCCGACGCGGCCGTCGGCGCCGACGACGGGCAGCGCTTCGCCTGGCTGCGCCAGCTCCTCGAGTGGCAGCAGCACCTCGACGATCCGCAGGAGTTCCTCCGCTCGGTGAAGGAGGACCTCTTCAGCGAGGAGGTCTTCGTCTTCACGCCGAAGGGCGACCTCCTCAACTTCCCGGTCGGCGCGACCGTGATCGACTTCGCCTACCGCATTCATTCCGAGGTGGGCCACCACTGTGCGGGCGCGCGGGTCAACGGCCGCATCGTCCCGCTGCGCTACCAGATGCAGAGCGGGGACACGGTGGAGATCATCACCACCGCGACGCAGACCCCGTCGAAGGACTGGCTCAAGCTGGTCAAGACCTCGCGCGCGAAGAACCGCATCCGCGCCTGGGTGAAGGCCCAGCAGAGCCAGCGGTCGGTCGCCGTCGGGCGGGAGATCCTCGAGCGCGACCTCGCCCGCCACCAGCTCGACTTGGCCGCGCTGCGCAAGGACGGCACGCTCGCGCGGGTCGCGCGCGAGCTCGAGGAGCGCGACGAGGACGGGCTGCTCGCGAGCATCGGCTACGGCCGGCGGACCCCGCACCAGGTCCTCGCGCGCATCTTGCCCGAGGCGGAGATCGAGCGCCGCCGCGAGCGCAGCGAAGGCGCCTTCCAGCGGCTCATGCGGCTCGTGAGCCGGCAGAGCAAGAGCGGCGTGAAGGTCTCGGGGATCGAGGACGTCCTCGTGCGCTTCGGGAAGTGCTGCAGCCCGCTGCCCGGCGAGCGCATCACGGGCTTCATCACCCGCGGCCGCGGCGTGACGGTGCACGCGCACGACTGCCCGAAGGTGCTCGACAGCGACCCGCAGCGCCGGATCGACGTGCAGTGGGAGAACGGCAAGGGCACGCCGCGGCCGGTGAAGCTCGAGGTGACGTGCGTCGATCGCCCGGGGCTGCTCGCGGCGATGTCCAAGGCGATCAGCGCGGCCGGCATCAACATCGCGGGGGCGCGGGTGCAGAACGTGGGCGACCACAAGGCGCAGAACACCTTCGAGCTCGTGGTCTCGAGCCTCGACGAGCTCAGCCGCGTGATGCGCAACCTCGCCCGCGTCCGCGGCGTCATGAAGGTCGAGCGGGTGCGGGCATGAGAGCGATCGAGACCGCCGACGCGCCGCGGCCCGTGGGGCCGTATGCGCAGGCGATCGAGGCGGGCGACTTCGTGTTCTGCGCCGGGCAGGTGGGGCTCGATCCGGCGACCGGACGGCTCGTCGCGGGCGGCATCGCCGCCGAGACCGAGCAGGCGCTCGCGAACCTCGCCGCCGTGCTTGCGGCCGCCGGCTTGGGCCTCGACGCGGTCGTCAAGACCACGGTCTACGTGACCGATCTCCGCGAGTGGCCCGCGGTGAACGCCGCCTACGCCCGTCGCTTCACGGCGCCCTATCCGGCGCGGGCGACGGTCGCGGTGGCCGCGCTGCCAGCCGGCGCGCAGGTGGAGATCGAAGCGATCGCGGTTCGCCGGCGCTGACCGCCGGTCAGACGGCCTTCTGCACCCGACCCGAGCGCAGGCAGCGGGTGCAGACGAGCATGCGCCGCGCCCCGCCGCCCACCCGGGCGTGCACGCGCTGGAGGTTCGGGCGCCACAGCCGCTTGGTCTTGTTGTTGGCGTGGCTTACGTTGTGGCCGACCGACCGCCGCTTGCCGCAGATGGAGCACGACCGCGCCATGGGGCGGCGGGTTACCACGGGGGCCGCGGCGGTGCAACGCAGGTGCCGTCAGCCCCCCGTGCGGATGCGGCGGAGGATCTCGCTGGTCGAGATGCCCGGCACGAGCGGGATGCGCGCGACGCGCCCGCCGCGGGCGAGCACCTCGTCGCGGCCGACGATCTCCTCCTCGGCCCAGTCCGCTCCCTTCACCAGGACGTCGGGGGCCACCGCGGCGATGAGCGCGCGGGGCGTGTCGTCCGCGAAGACCACGAGGTGGTCGACGGCGGCGAGCCCGGCGAGGACTTGCGCCCGCTCGGCAGCCGAGAGGATCGGGCGCCCGGCGCCCTTCAGCCGCCGCACCGACGCGTCGTCGTTGAGGCCGACCACGAGCACGTCACCCAGGGCCCGCGCCGCTGCGAGATAGCGGACGTGGCCGGGATGGAGGAGGTCGAAGCAGCCGTTCGTGAAGACGATCCGTGCCCCGGCAGCGCGCCGCGGGGCGAGGCGCGCGAGCAGCGTCGGGACATCGGGGGCGAGCTTCCCCTCCACCACGGCGGCGCGACCATAGCCGAGGGGCGGTTGCGGCGAAAGGCCGCAGGCGGCTTGACCCTCGGTAGACCCCGGGCTACACCCGCCGCACGATGGCGGGCTTCCGGCGCCGTCGCTGGCGGGAGGGCATGGCGGTCCGGGTGGACCTCAGTGGCCTCGTCGCTGCGGCTGGCGGGGTCGACGGCCTCGCCCCGGGCGAGCTCGGTGCCCTCGCACCCACGCTCACCGAGGCGCGGGCGCTGCTCGCCGCGCGCCGGGCCGCGGCAGGGCCGCTCGTACCGCGGCGCGAGGTGCTCGCCCCCGTGCTCGACGATGCGGCGGCGGCGCGCACAGAGTTCGACACGCTGGTCGTGCTCGGCACCGGGACGCTCGCCCGGGCGGTCGAGGCCGTGGCGGCGGCGCTGCCGGAGGCCCCGGGCACGGGGCTCCGCCTGGTCGCGGCGAATTCGATCGATCCCCTGAGCGTCCACGAGCTCCTCGCCCGCGTCGACCCACGGCGCACGCTTTTCGATGTGGTGAGCCGCTCGGGCGAGACGGCCGAGACGCTCGCCCAGTTCCTCATCGTGCGCGACCGGCTCCTGCGCGACCTGGGCGCGCTCGACTACAAGCGCCATCTCCTCGTCACGACGGATGCGGAGCGGGGGCCGCTGCGCCAGATCGTCAACGACGAGGGATTCCGGTCGCTGCCCGCGGCGGCGGACCTGCCGGCGGGCCGGGCGCTCCTCTCGCCGGCCGGCCTCTTTCCGCTGGCGGCCGCTGGGATCGACGTCGAGGAGCTGCTCGCCGGGGCCGCGTTCATGGAGGCGCGCGGTCAGGCGGCCGAGTCGCCGCTCGGCGATCCGCCGCTCGTGCTCGCCGCGGCGCTCGCGCGGTTGGCGGGAGGGCGAGCGAACCCCAGGGTGGAGCTGCGCCCGTTCAGCGATCGCCTCGCGGCGGCGGCGGCGTGGTTCCGGCAGCTCTGGGGCGAGCGGGCCGACGGTGACGGGGCAGGGCCGCCGCTCGTGCTCTTCGTGCGCCTCGAGGATCACGGCGCCGGGGTGGATATCCCCGCCGCCTACCAGGATCTCCCGGAGGTGGGCTATCTCGGCGGTCACAGCCTAGCCGACCTGTGCAATGCGGCGCACCAGGCAGCCGCGGCCGTGTTCGCCCATCGCCGCCAGCCCAGCGCCACGCTCACGCTGCCGGCGCTGAACCCCTTCACGATGGGCCAGCTCGTTGCGCTCCTCCAGAGCCTCGTCGCCGCGCGCGACTGCCTGGCGGGCAGCGACGCGGCGGGGGAGGCGGTGGATCGCCGACGGCTCCTGGCCGGGATTCTCGGCCGCCGCGACCTCGAGGCCGAGCGGGCGTGGGTGGCGGAGTGGCTGGCGCAGAAGGATCCTCGTCTCGTCCTGTGACGGGGGGTCCTCGTGGGGAAGATCGCCGTCCTCCCTGCCGCCATCCAGGGACAGATCGCCGCGGGCGAGGTCGTCGAGCGGCCCGCCTCGGTGGTGAAGGAGCTCGTCGAGAATGCCCTCGACGCGGGCGCCCGGCGCATCGAGGTACGGCTGGACGATGCGGGCCTTGGCCGCATTCTCGTGCGCGACGACGGCGAGGGGATGGCAGCCGACGACGCCGTCCTCGCGTTCGCCCGACATGCGACGAGCAAGCTCGCGCGGGCAGAGGATCTCGCCACCGTGCCGACCCTCGGCTTCCGCGGCGAGGCGCTGCCGAGCATCGCGGCGGTCGCGCGCGTGCGGCTGACGACGCGACGCGCGGGCGATCCCGCGGCCGTGGTCGTCGAGGCGGACGCGGCGGGCGCGCGGGCGGCGGGTGTCGCGGGTGCGCCGCCAGGGACCTCGGTCGAGGTGCACGACCTCTTTGCCGCCACCCCCGCGCGGCGGAAGTTCCTGCGCACCGCCGCGACCGAGGTGGGTCACGTCGCCGACGTGATCACCCGCCTCGCGGTCGCCAGCCCCACGGTGGGCTTTCGCGTGACGCACGGCGAGCGCACGCTGCTCGACCTGCCGGCGGTCCGCGACGTGGGTCAACGCCTTGCGCAGGTGCTCGGCCCGGCGCGGGCGGCGGCGCTCGTGCGGCTCGAGGCGCTCGGCGGGGCGGTCGGCGTCGCGGGGTTCTTGGGCTCGCCGCGCGAGACGCTCCCGAGCGCGCGGCTGCTCTGGTGCTTCGTCGCCGTCGGACCGGAGGGGACGCCACGCTTCGTGCGCGACAAGCTCCTCCTGCGAGCCGTCCTCGACGGCTACAGCACGCTCGTCATGCGCGGCCGCTATCCGGTGGCCGTCCTCGTGGTCCGCGTCCCCCCGGGCGAGGTCGACGTGAACGTGCACCCGGCGAAGCTCGAGGTCCGCTTTCGCCGCCCCGCGGTGATCCACCAGCTCATCGCCCCGGCGCTGCGGACGCGGCTTACCGCGGCGCTGCGGACGGCGGCGCCGGAGGCCGCAGCCGTCGTCGCCGAGGCGCCGGCGGCAGTCTACGGCCCGGCGCCGCCGCCGCTCGCACCACCCCCGGCGACGCAGACGGCCCTCTGGCAGCCCGCACCGCGCGGCTTCCGCGGGCTCCGCATCGTGGGGCAGGTGCTCGACGGCTACATCGTCTGCGAAGGGGACGGGCGCGTGCTCGTCATCGATCAGCACGCGGCGCACGAGCGGGTGCTCTTCGAGCGCCTGCGCGGCGCGCGGGAAGAGGGCGCCGTCCCGCGCGAGCCGCTGCTCGTCCCCGAGGCGGTTGCGCTCGGCGCGGCGGAGGCCGCGGCGCTCGCCGAGCATCGCCAGGCGCTCGCGGCCGCGGGCCTCGAGGGCGAGCCCTTCGGGGAAGGGACGTTCCTTCTCCGCACGGTGCCGTGCCTGCTGCGCGGCCGCGACGTGGGGGGGCTCGTGCGCGCGCTCGCCGCCGAGCTGCTCGACGAGGGCACCGCCGCCGGCGCCGCGCGGGTCTTCGACGCGGCGCTCGCGACGATCGCCTGCCATGCCGCGGTGCGCGTCGGCCAGCGGCTGGATGCGGGCGAGCTGCGGAGCCTCCTCGAGGCCATGGACGCCGTCGACGTGAATGCCCACTGTCCACACGGCCGCCCGGTGGCCGTCGAGATCGGCCGCGCCCAGCTCGAGACGCTGTTCCGTCGATGAGCCCGCCGCGCGTCATCTGTCTCGTGGGCCCGACCGCGAGCGGCAAGACCGAGCTTGCCCTCGCGCTCGCAGCCGGCCTCGGGGCCGAGATCGTCTCGGCCGACTCGCGCCAGGTCTACCGCGGCCTCGACGTCGGCACCGCCAAGCCGACGGCGGCCGAGCGGGCGCAGGTCCCGCACCATTGCCTCGACCTCGTCGATCCCGAGGAGCCCTTCGATGCGGCGCGCTTCCGCGCCGCCGCCATGGCCGCGATCGCCGACATCCACCGCCGCGGCCGCGTGCCGCTCGTCGTCGGCGGCACGGGACTCTGGCTGCGGGTGCTCGTGGGCGGGCTCTGTCCGGCCCCGCCGCGCGTGCCCGCGCTGCGGGCGGCGTTTGCGGCCGTGCCGACGGCGGTCCTCCACCGCCGGCTCGCGGCGCTCGATCCGCCGGCCGCGGGGCGCATCCACCCCCACGACCGCGGGCGCATCGTGCGGGCGCTCGAGGTGGCGGTCGCAAGCGGCCGTCCGCTCTCCGCCTGGCAGGCCGCGCACCGCTTCGCCGAGCGACCGTACGCGACGCTCGTGATCGGGCTCGCCCGCCCGCGCGAGGAGCTCGCGGCTCGCATCGAGGCGCGCACGCAGGCGATGCTCGCCGGCGGCTTCGCCGAGGAGGTGCGTCGGCTCCTCGCCCGCGGGACTCCCCCCGACGCGCCCGCGTGGCGGACGCTCGGCTACCGGGAGGTGCGCGCCTGGGTGCGCGGGACGTGCGATGCCGAGACGGCGCGCGCCGCCGTCGTGCGGGCGACGCGTCGCTTCGCCAAGCGGCAGCGCACCTGGTTTCGGCGCGAGCCGGAGATCGTCTGGCGGCATCCGGAGCGGGAGCGCGCGCAGATCGCGGCCGAGGTGGCGGCCTTCCTTGCCTGACGGCGCGCCGCGGGCTACACGACCGCGAAGCCCATGGCCCGCAAGCCGTCGGTCGCGGCGCTGCGGCGGAAGATCGACCGCCTGGACGATCGGCTGCTCGCGCTGCTCAACGCCCGCGCGGCGCTCGCCCAGCGCATCGGTGCCGAGAAGGCGCAGACGAACGCGTGCGTCTACGATCCGGCGCGGGAGAAGGCCGTGCTCGCCCGGCTGGCGCGCGCGAGCCGGGGCCCGCTCACCCCGCCCCTCGTGCGCGCGATTTTCACCGAGATCATGTCCGCGGCGCGGGGGCTCCAGGGACGCCTCCGGGTCGCCTATCTCGGCCCCGAGGCCACCTTCACGCACCTCGCGGCCCGCCGCCACCTCGGTCACGCCGCCGAGTACGTTCCGGCCCCCACCGTGGCGGACGTCTTCCAGGCCGTCGAGCAGGGGCGGGCGGACCTCGGCGTGGTGCCGGTCGAGAACTCGACCGAGGGCATGGTCGCCCATACCCTCGATCTCCTCGTCGACTCCCCGCTGCGCATCACGGCCGAGGTGATGCTGCCCGTCGAGCATTGCCTCGTGGCGCGCCCGGGCACGCGGCTCGCGGCGATCCGGCTCGTGGTCGCGCACCCCCAGGCGCTGGCGCAGTGTCGGCGGTGGCTCGCGACCCACCTCCCCGGCGTGCGGACCGCCGAGGCGCCCAGCAATGCGCGCGCCGCCGCCCGCGCGGCGGCCGAGCCGGGGACGGCTGCCATCGCGGCTGCGGCCGCGGCCGAGACCTACGGTCTCGCCGTGCTCGCCCCCGGCATCCAGGACGAGCCGGGCAACGTCACCCGCTTCCTCGTGCTCGCGCACCACGACGCGCCCCGGCCGACCGGCGACGACCGCACCTCGATCCTCTTCAGCGTCCGCGACGAGGTCGGTATCCTGGTCGAGATGCTCAAGCCCTTCGCCCGTCACGGCATCGACCTGATCAAGATCGAGTCGCGCCCGCTGCGGGAGCGCCCCTGGGAGTACTACTTCTTCGTCGACCTGAAGGGCCACCGCGCCGAGCCGCGCGTGCGCCGCGCGCTCGCGGCGGTGGAGCGGCGGGCGCTGCGGCTGAAGGTCCTCGGCTCCTACCCCGCGGCGGCGGATGCCTGATGGTGGACGTCCGCACGCTCGTCCCCGAGTGGGTGCGCACGCTCACGCCGTACCCGCCGGGGATGCCGATCGAGGAGCTCGAACGCGAGCTCGGCATCCGCGGCTCGATCAAGCTCGCCTCGAACGAGAATCCGCTCGGCCCCTCGCCGCGGGCGCTCGCGGCGATCGCCGCCGCGCTGCCGAACCTCCACCGCTATCCGGACGGCTCGGCGTTCTACTTGAAGCGCCGGCTCGCCGAGCGGCACCGCGTCTCGCCCGAGGAGATCCTCGTCGGCAACGGCTCGAACGAGATCATCGAGCTCGTGGCGCGCGCGTTCCTCCGTCCGCGCGACGAGGCCGTGATGGCCGACCAGGCCTTCGTGATCTACCGCATGGTGGTGCAGGCGGCCGCGGGCACGCCCCGGCTCGTGCCGCTGCGCGACTTCACGCACGACCTCGAGGCGATCGCGGAGGCGGTGACCCCGCGTACGCGGCTCGTCTTCCTCTCGAATCCGAACAACCCGACGGGGACGATCTTCCGGCGCGCCGCCTGGGCGGCCTTTCTCCGCGCCATGCGCACGCGCCAGGCGATCGTCGTCGCCGACGATGCCTACGCCGACTTCGTCGACGATCCGGACTACCCGGACACCATCGCCGAGCGCGGCGACGGCAGCGTGCCGGTCGTCACGCTGCGCACCTTCTCGAAGCTCTACGGGCTCGCCGGGCTCCGCATTGGCTACGCCGTCGCGCCCGCGCCGGTCATCGAGACGCTCGGCCGCGTGCGCCAGCCCTTCAACGTCAACGCGCTCGCCCAGGTGGGTGCGCTCGCCGCCCTCGACGACCACGAGCACGTAGCCCGCACGCTGCGCACGAACCGCGAGGGCATGGCCTTCCTCGTCGAGGCGTTTCGCCGCCGGGGGCTCGCCTACGTGCCGAGCGCGGCGAACTTCGTGCTCGTGCGCGTCGGCGAGGGGGCGCGCGTCTACGAGGCGCTGCTGCGCGAAGGCGTGATCGTGCGCCCGATGGACGCCTACGGCTTTCCCGCGCACGTGCGGGTGACGGTGGGCCTGCCCGCGGAGAACGAGCGCTTCGTCGAGGCGCTCGACCGCGTCCTCGCACGCCGATGACCCCGCTCTTTGCGCGCATGACGGTGGCGGGCGTGGGGCTGATCGGCGGGTCGCTCGCCGCGGCCGCCCGGCGCGCCGGGCTCGCGGGCGAGGTGGTGGGCTTCGGCCGAAGCGGCGCGAACCTCGCGCTCGCGCGCGCGCGCGGGCTCGTCGATCGCACGACCGACGATCCGGCCGTGGCCGCAGCCGGGGCCGAGGTGATCGTGCTCGCCGCGCCGGTGGGTGTCTGCGCCGCGCTCGCCGCGCAGCTCGGCCCGCACGCCGCGCCGGGGACGCTCCTCACCGACGTCGGCAGCGTCAAGGGGACGCTCGTTACCGCGCTCGAAGCGGCCTGGCAGGACCGCGGGCCCGTCGTGGGCGCGCACCCGCTCGCCGGCAGCGAGGCGGCGGGCGCCGGGGCGGCGCGGGCGGACCTCTTCGTCGGCCGCCGCTGCATCCTCACGCCGACAAAGCGCACGGACCCGGCCGCGCTCGCCCGGGTGCGCGCGCTCTGGGAGGGGGTGGGCGCGCGCGTCGAGGAGATGGCGCCCGCGGCGCACGACGCGCTCCTCGCGCGCATCTCTCACCTGCCGCACCTCCTCGCCTACGCGCTCGTCACCGCGGCCGCCGGCGCGGCCGTCGACGGCCGTGCCGCCCTCGACTACGCCGCCGCGGGTTTCCTCGACACGACGCGCATCGCCGGGAGCCGGGGCGAGCTCTGGCGGGACATCCTGCTCGCCAACGCGCCCGCGCTCGCGGACGCGCTCGCCGAGTTTCGGGCGGCCCTCGCCCACCTCGAGCGCCTGGTCGCGGCGGGCGCGGCGGAGCCGCTCCTTGCCGCGCTCGAGGCCGCGGCCGCCGCCCGGCGCGCGCTCGAGGGACGGCGGTCGGGATGAGCGTGCGGGTGGCACCGCCGCGCGGTGGGCTTGCCGGGACGGTGAGCGTGCCCGGCGACAAGTCGATCGCCCATCGGGCGCTCCTCCTGGGGGCGCTCGCGGAGGGCACCACGGCCATCACGGGCGTGCCCGACGGGGCCGACGTCGCCGCGACGCTCGGCGCCTTGGGCCTGCTCGGCGCCGCGGTGGGGCGCGACGGCGACGTCGTGCGGGTGACCGGCGCGGGGGCGGCGCTCGGCCGCGCCGAGCCGGTCGCGATCGACTGCGGCAACTCGGGCACGACCATGCGGCTCCTCGCCGGCCTCGCCGCCGGTGGCCCTGGGCCGGTCACGCTCGACGGCGACGCCTCGCTGCGCCGGCGCCCGATGGAGCGCGTGGCCGTGCCGCTGCGGCGCATGGGGGCAGAAGTCGAGACGACCGACGGGCACGCCCCGCTGCGCGTGCTGCCGGGCCGTCCGCTGCGGGGTGCCGACGTGACCCTCCCGGTCGCCAGCGCGCAGGTGAAGTCGGCCGTGCTGCTCGCGGGCCTGCGGGCGCGCGGCACGACGCGCGTGACCGAGCCGCTCGCGAGCCGGGACCACACCGAGCGCCTGCTCGTCCACTTCGGCGCCACGCTCGCCCGCGATGGGACGACGGTGACGCTCGCGGGGGGCCAGCGGCTGCGGGGTGCCATGGTCGCGGTGCCCGGCGATCTCTCGTCGGCGGCGTTTCTGATCGTGGCGGCCCTGCTCGTGCCGGGCTCGACGCTGCGGATCGCGGACGTCGGGATCAATCCGACGCGCACGGGGGCGCTCGCGATTCTCCGGCGCATGGGAGCCCCGATCACGATCGAGGCGCCGCGCGAGGTGGCCGGCGAGCCGCGCGCCGATCTCGTGGTGCGGGCGGCCCGGCTGCGCGGGACGACGATCCCGGCCGCCGAGGTGCCCGCGGCGATCGACGAGCTGCCGGTGCTGGCGGTGGCGGCCGCGCTCGCCGAGGGCACGACGACGCTCGTCGGGGCGGAGGAGCTGCGGGTGAAGGAGAGCGACCGCCTCGCCGCGCTCGCCGCCCTCGCCCGGCTCGGTGCCCGCATCGAGGTGCGTCCCGACGGCTTTTGCATCCACGGCAGCGCCGGGCGGCCGCTGCGCGGGGGGCGCGTCGAGGCGCACGGCGACCACCGCATCGCGATGGCCTTCGCGGTGGCGGGCCTCGCCGCCGTCGACGGGGTGGAGATCGCGGATCCGGCGTGCGTCGGGGTGTCGTTCCCCGGCTTCTTTGCGACGCTCGCCGCGGTGGGGGCCCCGGTTGCGGGAGACGGATGGGGCGGGTGATCGCCGTCGACGGGCCGGCGGGCGCCGGCAAGAGCAGCGCGAGCCGGGCGCTCGCCGAGCGCCTCGGGTTCGCCTACGTCGACACGGGCGCCATGTACCGCGCGGTCGGCCTGCTGGCCGCCGAGCGCGGCGTGGCCCTCGACGACGACCAGGCGCTCGCGGCGCTCGTGGCGCCGCTCCGCTTCGTGGCCCGCGGCGAGCGACTCGAGGTCGACGGCCGCGACCTCACGGCCGCCATCCGCACCGCCCGGGCTGGCGAGCTCGCCTCGCGCGTGTCGGTGCGACCCGCCGTGCGGGCGCGGCTGCTCGCCGTGCAGCGGGCGCTCGCGGCCGCCGGCGACGTCGTCATGGAGGGGCGGGACATCGGCACCGTCGTGGTGCCCGATGCGGCGGTCAAGTTCTTCCTCACCGCAGCGCCCGAGGAGCGTGCGCGGCGGCGGGCGGCGGAGCTTGCCGCGCGCGGCGAGGCGGTGGAGGCCGCCGCGCTCGCCCGCGAGCTCGCGGCGCGCGACGCCCGCGATGCGAGCCGCGCGCTCGCGCCGCTGCGCGCCGCCGCCGACGCGGTCGTGCTCGACACGACGCACCTGCCGCTCGCGGCCGTCGTGGCGACGATGGAGCGCATCGCCCGCGCGCGCCTCGCGCCGACGGTGCCGTGAGGGCGCGCGCCCTTGAAACGATCATCCGACGGAGGTATGAGGCTTCGGTTGCCCCGCACGCCAGCAATTCCCTGTCCCCAGGGGGTATCCGCGTGATGCCCGAAGTCACCCAGAAGCCCGGCCCGCCGGCCGGCGCCGAGGAGGACTTCGCCGCGCTCTTCGAGCGGAGCCTCAAGAGCCCGAAGCCCGGCGACGTGGTGAGCGGCCGGGTGGTGCGCATCGGGCCGGACACGGTGACGGTCGACATCGGGTACAAGTCCGAGGGGCACATCCCGCGGCACGAGTTCACCGACCGCGACGGCGCGCTCACGGTCGGCGAGGGCGACCAGGTCGACGTCTTCTTCGAGGCCAACGACACCGAGTCCGGCGAGATCGTGCTCTCCCGCCAGAAGGCGCTCCAGCTCAAGGTCTGGCGCGACATCGAGCGCGCCTATCACGGCGAGGGGGTCGTCGAGGGCACGATCGTCGGCAAGGTAAAGGGCGGGCTCAAGGTGGATATCGGGGTGGCGGCGTTCCTGCCGGGCTCGCACGCCGATCTCCGCCCCGCGCGCAACCTCGACCGCTACATCGGCCAGCGTGGACGGTTTGCGATCCTCAAGTTCAACCGCTCCCGCGGCAACGTCGTGGTCTCGCGCCGCGCCGTGCTCGAGCGCGAGCGGACGGCGCTCAAGGAGGAGACGCTCAAGGTCCTCGAGGAAGGCGTCATCCTCGAGGGGACCGTCAAGAACATCACCGACTACGGGGCGTTCGTCGACCTCGGCGGCATCGACGGGCTGCTGCACGTCACCGACATGGCCTGGGGGCGGGTCGGGCACCCCTCGGAGGTGGTCTCGGTCGGCGAGCGGGTGCGCGTGGTGGTGCTCAAGTACGACGCGGAGCGCGAGCGGGTCTCGCTCGGCATGAAGCAGATCCGCCCCGATCCGTGGACCTCGGCGGCGGAGCGCTTTCCGGTCGGCGCGCGCGTGCGCGGCAAGGTCGTGAGCCTCACCGACTACGGCGCGTTCGTCGAGCTCGAGCGCGGGCTCGAAGGGCTGATCCACGTCTCGGAGATGTCGTGGACGAAGCGGGTGACGCATCCCTCGAAGATCCTCGAGGTGGGCCAGGAGGTCGAGGTCCAGGTGCTCGACGTCGACAGCGTCAACCACCGCATCTCGCTCGGCCTCAAGCAGACCGAGCCCAACCCCTGGGAGCTCGTGCGGGCGAACCACCCGGTGGGCAGCCGGGTCAGGGGCAAGGTGAAGAGCCTCACCGACTTCGGCCTCTTCGTGGAGGTGGCCGAGGGGATCGACGGGCTCGTGCACATCTCCGACCTGCACTGGACGCGCAAGGTGAAGCACCCCTCCGAGCTCTACAAGAAGGGCGACGAGGTGGAGGCCGTGGTGCTCGGCATCGACGTCGACAACGAGCGCATCTCGCTCGGCATCAAGCAGCTCACCGCCGACCCGTGGAGCACGGTGCCGCGGCGCTACCCGCCCGGCACGCGCGTGCGCGGCGCGGTGACGAGCGTCACCGACTTCGGGGTGTTCGTGGAGCTCGAGGAGGGGGTCGAGGGCCTCATCCACGTCTCCCAGCTCGCGAGCGAGCGCGTCGACAAGCCGGGCACGCTCTTCAAGGTGGGCGATACGGTCGAGGCGGAGGTGATCAACGTCGACTCGCGCGAGAAGCGCATCGGCCTCTCGATCAAGGCGCTGCGGCGCAGCGAGGAGCGCGAGGAGGTCGAAGCGTACATGAAACGCGAGCGCGAGGGCGGGAAGTTCTCCTTCGCCGACATCCTGAGCGAGGAGCTGCCGCTCGACCGAGAGACGCGCGAGAAGGGCAAGGGCTGAGGCGGCCGCGCATGGCGCGGCGCCACCCGATCCTCCGGGGTTTCGCCGTCGTGGCGGGCCTCGCGGTGCTCGCCGCGCTCGCGGCGCGCCTCGGGGCATGGGGGTGGCTCGTCGGCCCGCGCGTCGGCGTCGCCGAGCTCACGGGCGTGCTGCGCGACGGCGACGCGCTCGAGGAGGCGCTCGAGGAGTTCCGCAAGGACCCGGCCATCGTGGCCGTCGTGCTGCGCGTCGACTCGCCGGGTGGCGCGGTGGCGCCGGCACAAGAGCTCTACGAGGCGGTCTGGCGCCTGCGGCGGGAGAAGCCCGTCGTGGCCTCGTTCGGCAACGTGGCCGCCTCGGCGGCGTATTACGTCGCGTCCGCGGCCGACGCGATCGTCGCCGATCCGGGCACGCTCACGGGCTCGATCGGCGCCATCATGGAGCTCGTCGATGCGAGCGCGCTCGCGGCCAAGGTGGGCCTCAAGGACGCGGTCGTGAAGAGCGGCCCGTTCAAGGACGTCGGGCAGCCGCTGCGTCCGATGACCGACGAGGATCGGCGCCTCCTCCAGGGCATGGTCGACGACGTGCTCGCGCAGTTCGTCGCCGCGGTCGCCCGGGGGCGCGGCATGCCGCCCGAGCGGGTGCGCGCGCTCGCCGACGGCCGGCCGTACTCGGGGGCGCAGGCGCAGGCGGCCGGGCTCGTCGACGAGCTCGGGGGCCTCGAGGCGGCCGAGCGCCTGGCCTGGCAGCGCGCCGGACGCACCGGCGAGCCGCGGGTCACGCGGGTCCGGCCGCACCGCTGGCCGTGGTGGCTCGCCTACCTCACCGACGCAGCAGCGCCGCCGCCCGCGGGGCTTTCGGGCGGGCTCCTCCTCTTGTACGCGGGCGCGCTCCCGCGGTAGCCAGGGGGCGCGATGACCAAGCGGGATCTCATCGAGGAGGTCGTCAAGCGCTTTCCCCGGTTCTCGCGGCGCGACGCCGAGGCAATGGTCAACGCCGTGTTCGACGGCATGACGGCCGCGCTCTGCCGCGGCGAGCGCATCGAGATCCGCGGCTTCGGCAGCTTCGTGGTCAAGCACCGCCAGGCTCGCGACGGCCGCAACCCGAAGACCGGGGCGATCGTCCCCGTGCGTGCCAAGCGCATCCCGTTCTTCAAGGTCGGCAAGGAGCTGCGGCTGCGGGTCGACGGCAAGCCCTACACGCCGGCGGATGCCGACGCCCTCTGAGTCGGGCATGCAGGTGCTCTGGGCCCCCTGGCGCATGGCCTACGTCGGCGCCGCCCGCAGCGACGCGGGCTGCATCTTCTGCGCGGCGCTCGCGGGCGACCGCCGCGAGCGGCTCGTGCTCGCACGGACGGCGGCGAGCGTCGTCATGCTCAACCGCTTCCCCTACCAGCACGGGCATCTCATGGTCGCGCCGCGGCGGCACACGGCGGCGCTGCCGGATCTGCCGGCGGAGGAGCATGCCGATCTCGCCGAGACGCTGCGGCGCGCGCTGCGCGTGCTCGAGGAGCGGCTGCGTCCGCAGGGCTTCAACCTCGGCATGAACCTCGGCGCGTGCGCGGGCGCCGGCGTCGTCGACCATCTCCACTGGCACGTGGTGCCGCGCTGGGCGGGGGACACGAACTTCATGCCGACGCTCGCCGAGGCGCGCGTCATGCCGCAGCACCTCGCGGAGACCTACGAGCGCCTCGCGCCCGCGTTCGGCCCGCTCGACGCCGGGACGTGAGGCGCGCGCGGGTTGTCTCCGCGCGACGGCGCTGCGTATAATCCGCGCGTCCGCCCACGGAGGAGCGATCGGTGCACGGCCCCGCGACGGCAACCACCCTCGGCGAGCTCCTGGCGTCCGGCTATCGGCCGCGGCCGGTCCGCGAAGAGATGCGGCGGAACCTGCTCGCGGCGCTCGCCCGCGGCGAGCGCATCCTCCCGGGCATCATCGGCTACGACGACACCGTCATCCCCGAGGTCGAGAACGCGATCCTCTCGGGACACCACATCGTCTTTCTCGGCGAGCGCGGACAGGCGAAGAGCCGCATCATTCGCGGGCTCACCGCGCTGCTCGATCCGCTCGTGCCGGCGGTGGCGGGCTGCCCCATCAACGACGACCCGCTGCGCCCGGTGTGCGCGGCGTGCCGCCGGCGGCGCGCCGCGGAGGGCGACGCCCTGCCGATCGCGTGGATCGATCGCGACGTGCGGTTTGCCGAGAAGCTCGCCACCCCCGACGTTTCGATCGCGGACCTCATCGGCGAGATCGATCCGGTGAAGGTGGCCGAGGGCCGCTACCTCGCCGACGAGGAGACCATCCACTACGGCCTCATCCCGCGCACCAACCGCGGGATCTTCGCCATCAACGAGCTGCCCGACCTCACCGAGAAGGTGCAGGTCGGGCTCTTCAACCTGATGGAGGAGAAGGACGTCCAGATCAAGGGCTACAAGGTCCGCCTCCCGCTCGACGTCGTGATCGTGGCGAGCGCCAACCCCGAGGACTACACGAGCCGCGGGCGCATCATCACGCCGCTCAAGGACCGCTTCGACGTGCAGATCCGCACCCACTATCCGCGTCGGCTCGAGGACGAGATCGCGATCATGGAACAGGAGGTCCCCGACGTCGATCGGGGGCCGCGTGCGCTGCGCGTGCCCGGCTTCATGAAGGAGATCGTGGCGCAGCTCACCTTCGAAGCCCGCGCGACGAGCGAGATCAACCAGGCTTCGGGGGTGAGCGTGCGCGTCACCATCAACAACTACGAGAGTCTCATCGCCAACGCGGAGAAGCGTGCCGTGCGCACCGGGGAGCGGGAGATCGTGCCGCGGCTCACCGATCTCCATGCCGTGTTCGCCTCGACCACGGGGAAGATCGAGCTCGAGTACGCGGGCGAGGAGAAGAAAGAGGACGACCTCGTCGACCGGCTGATCAACCGCGCGGTGCTCAAGATCTGGGACAAGTACCTCAAACCCGAGACGCTGCGGCGCGTGGTCGAGCACTTCGAGGCAGGCTGGGGCGTCGAGGTGTCCGATCAGATGCGCGCGGAGGAGTACCTGGAAGGCATCCGCCAGATTCCCGGTCTGCGCGAGGGGGTGAGCCAGCTCGGCGCCTTCGAGACCCCCGGGCTCATGGCGGCGGCGATCGAGTTCGTGCTCGAAGGGCTCCACCTCCACCAGGCCCTCAACCGCGAGCGACGCGGCGCCCGCTACGCCTATCACGCGTAGCGTGCCATGCTGATCGTCCGCTACACGGCGTGGGACGGCAGCCAGCAGATCCGGCTGCACGCCGAGCAGGTCTTCGACAAGCTCGCCGAGCTCCTCTCGTACACCGACGACGTCGCGCAGGCTTTCGACTGGCTCCTCCACCAGGGCCTCGAATGGGAGCCGGGCCGGCGGGTGCTCGGGCTCGACGAGCTGCTCGAGCAGGTGCGCGAGGCGATGCGGCGGCGCTACCAGGACGTCAACCTCCGCGGCGCCTTCGCCGAGCTGCGCGAGCGGCTCGAGACGCTGCTCGAGCTCGAGCGCGAGGCCCTCGACGCGGATGCCGACGCCGAGCGCGCCCGCCGGCGCCGCGCCGCGCTCGCGTCGCTGCCGCTGCGCGTGAGCGAGGCCGTCGCGCGGCTCCGCGACATGACGCTCGGCGACCCCGAGGCGCGCGCGGCACTCGCGGCCCTCGTCGAGGACCTCGACGACATCCGGGACCTCGAGGAGTTCGAGCGCCGCTACGGCGACCTTTTCCACGGCCCGCAGGCCCTCTCCTTCGCCGAGGCGGTGGCCCTCATGCGGGAGATGGAGCGCTGGCGGCGGCTCGAGGAGCAGCTGCTCGCCGGCAATCTCGACGCGGTGGACGTGGACGACCTCCAGGCGCTTCTCGGCGCCGAGGCGAGGCGGAGCTTCGAGGCGCTCAAGGGGCTCCTCGCCGTCCTCCTCGACGCGGGGCTCGTCGCGCGGCGCGACGGGCGGCTGCGCCTCTCGCCGCGCGGCGTGCGCAAGATCGGCCAGCTCGCGCTGCGCGACATCTACCAGGGCCTGCTGCGCGATCGCGGCGGGAGCCACCCGACCGATCATCGCGGCACCACGGTGCAGCGCTTCGACGAGACGCTGCCCTATCGCTACGGGGACCCGTTCGACTTGGATCTCGTGGCGACGCTCAAGAACGCGCTGCGCCGCGGGGTAGGGACGCCGCTCGCGCTCCATCCCGACGACTTCGCGGTGCACGCCGCGGATCACGCGACGACGACCTCGACGGTGCTCCTGCTCGACATGAGCTGGTCGATGTCGTGGGAAGGGCGGTTCGCCGCCGCCAAGAAGGTCGCGATGGCGCTCGAGAGCCTGATCCGCGCCCGCTTTCCGCGCGACTACTTCGCGATCGTCGGGTTCTTCACGCGCGCCGTGGAGCTCAAGCTCCGCGACCTGCCCGAGGCGAGCTGGAACATGGGCGATCCGTTCACGAACCTCCAGGACGGCCTCCGGCTCGCCGCCGAGCTGCTCGCCCGCCATCCGAGCCACAACCAGCACGTGATCGTGATCACCGACGGACAGCCGACCGCCTACTTCCTCGACGGCCGCCTCCACTGCGAGTGGCCCCTGTCCTTCGGGGGGATCAGCATGCGCGCGGCACACGAGACGCTGCGCGAGGTGGAGCGCGTCACCCGCCAGGGGATCACCATCAACACCTTCATGCTCGACGACAGCCCGAGCCTGCGGGCGTTCGTCGAGCGGATGACGCGCATCAACAAGGGCCGCGCGCTCTACACCCGCCCCGACCGGCTGGGGCAGTACCTGCTTGTCGACTACCTCGGCCGCAAGCGCAAGCGCGTCTGAGGCGACGATGACGGCGGCGGGGCGGCAGAGCGCGCTCATGGCGCAGTACGCCCGCATCAAGGCCGAGCACCGCGACGCGATCCTCCTCTTCCGCCTCGGCGACTTCTACGAGATGTTCTTCGACGACGCGCACACGGCCGCGCGCGTCCTCGACCTGGCGCTCACCGCCCGCAACCGCGGCGATCCCGACGAGGTCCCGCTCTGCGGCTTTCCCGCCCACGCCGCCCAGCCCTACATCGCCCGCCTGCTGGCGGCGGGGCACACGGTGGCGGTCTGCGAACAGGCCGAGGCGCGCGGGCGCGGGCTCCTCCCGCGCGAGGTCGTGCGCGTGATCACGCCGGGGACGATCCTCGAGGAGGAGAGCCTCGAGCCCGGCGCCCCGAGCCTGCTCGCCGCGCTCGCGCGCGTGGGCGAGCAGTTCGGGCTCGCCACGATCGACTTCGCGACCGGGACGGTGCGGGCGACCGCGGTCGAGGGCTGGCCGGCGGCGCGCGAGGAGCTCGAGCGGCTCGCGCCCCGCGAGCTGCTCCTCGATGCGGATCTGCCGGCGGAGGTGACGAGCGCGTGCCGCACGGGACGGCCATGGGCGACCGCGCCGCTGCCGGCCCCGGTGGCCGTCGCCGAGGCGCTGCCCCCGGCGGCGGCGCGGGCTGCGGGCGGCGCGCTCGCGTACGTCGAGGCGACATACCGGTCGCGGCCGGCGCACCTCCGCCCGGTCGAGGCGTACGAGCTCGCCGGCGTGCTGCGACTCGATGCCGCCACGCGGCGCAACCTCGAGCTCTTCGAGACGCTGGGTGGAGAGCGGCGGGGAAGCCTCCTCGGCGTGCTCGACGAGACGACGACGCCGATGGGGGCTCGCCGGCTGCGCGAGTGGCTCCTCTACCCGCTGCTCGACCCGGCAGCGATCGGCGCGCGGCTCGACGCCGTCGAGGAGCTGGTCGATGCGGTCGAGCGGCAGCGCGCGCTCGCCGCGGCGCTCCGGGGCATCGGCGATCTCGCGCGGCTCGTCGGCCGGGTCGGGGCGCGCACGGCGAGCCCGCGCGATCTCGCCGCGCTCGCCGCGGCGCTCGACGGCGCGGGCGCGGTCCGGGGCCTGCTCGCCGGCGCGCGCGCCGCCGCGCTCGCGGCGCTCGGCGCCGCCCTCGACCCGCTGCCCGCCGTCGCGCACGCGATCCGCCGGGCGCTCGTCGAGGCGCCGGCCGCGCACACGCGCGTGCCCGGATTCATCCGCCCCGGCTACCATCCGGAGGTGGACGAGCTGCGGGCGATCGCCCGCGACGGGAAGAGCTGGCTCGCCCGCTTCGAAGCAGCCGAACGGCAGCGCACCGGGATCGCCTCGCTCAAGGTCCGCTACAACCGCGTCTTCGGCTACACGATCGAGGTGACGCGGCCGCACTTGGCCGCGGTTCCGCCGGACTACGAGCGCAAGCAGACGCTGGTCGGCGCCGAGCGCTTCGTCACCCCGGCGCTCAAGGACTACGAGGCCAAGGTGCTCGGGGCCGAAGAGCGGCTGCGGATCCTCGAGAGCACGCTCTTCGCCGAGCTGTTGGAGGAGGTGGCCGCCCACCAGCCGACGCTCGCGCGCACCGCCGACGCGCTCGCGACCCTCGACGTGCTCGCGGCGCTCGCCGCCGTCGCCCACCGCCGCGGCTGGGTGCGGCCGACGCTCACCCCGGCGCCGCGTCTGGCGATCCGCGGCGGCCGCCACCCCGTCGTCGAGGCGCTGGCCGAGGATCCCTTCGTGCCGAACGACACGACGCTCGCCGCCGACGGGCCGCAGGTGCTGATCCTCACCGGACCCAACATGGGCGGCAAGTCGACCTACCTGCGGCAGGTGGCGCTCATCGTGCTTCTGGCCCAGATGGGTTCCTTCGTCCCCGCGACGGAGGCGGAGGTGGGGCTCGTCGACCGGCTCTTCACCCGCGTCGGCGCGAGCGACAACCTCGCTGCGGGCGAGTCGACGTTCATGGTGGAGATGCGGGAGACGGCGACGATTCTCGCCAACCTCACGCCGCGGAGCCTCGTCGTCCTCGACGAGATCGGCCGCGGCACGAGCACCTTCGACGGCATCTCGATCGCCTGGGCGGTCGCCGAGCACCTCCACGACGCTCCCGAGCGGCCGCGCACGCTCTTCGCCACGCATTACCACGAGCTCACCGCGCTCGCGGCGACACACCCGCGCGTCGCGAACCTCTCCGTCGCCGTGACCGAGTGGCAGGGCGACATCGTGTTCCTGCGGCAGATCGTCCCGGGGCCGGCGTCGCGCAGCTACGGGGTCGAGGTGGCGCGCCTGGCTGGGGTGCCCGCTGCGGTGGTCGCCCGCGCCCGGGCGCTGCTGGCGAGGCTCGAGGCCGGCCACGCCCCGGGGAGCGAGCCGGCCAAGGACAGCGCCGGGGCGCAGCTCACGCTCTTTCCCGACCCAGCGGAGCGGGTGCGGCGGGAGCTGGCCGCCCTCGAGCCCGAGCGGCTGACGCCGCTCGCGGCGCTCGCCGTGCTCGCCCGCCTGGTCGAGATGGCACGGCGGCCGGCTTGACCACCGAGGAGCCCTTGCCTATCCTCCGCGCCGGTGGCGTGGAGGCGGTGGTGGGGTGGCCTCGGGCTCGCGCTCGCCGGCGCCGTGCCGGCAGCGGCGGCGACGCTCACGGCGCTTCGCACCGAGGTCGGGCCGGGCGAGGCGCGTCTCACGCTCGCCCTCTCGGCGCCCGTGCGCGCGGCCGTGGCGACGGTCGAGGAGGGGGGCGAGGTCGTGCGGGTCTACGTCGATCTCCCCCCGGGCACGCGCGTTGGCCCGGGGGTCGCACGCCCCGTCGCGCCGCCGGAGGGGGTGCTCACCGGCGTTCGCGTGGGCCTCGGCGAGGGCGGGGCGCTGCGCATCGTGCTCGACACCCACGGGGCCAGGGCCGCCCGCGAGACCCGCCGCCGCGGCGGCCGCGAGATTGTCGTCACCGTGTCTGCTCAACCTGGCGCGGGCGAGGCTGTCGCCCGCCGGCCGAAGATCGTCCTCGATCCGGGCCACGGTGGCCACGACCCCGGCGCCCGCGGCTACGGCGTCGAGAAGGACGTGACGCTCGCGATCGCCCAGCGCCTGGCGGCGCTCTTGCGCGAGCGGCTCGGCGCGGAGGTCGTGCTCACGCGGCGCGACGACGCGACGCTCGCGCTCGCCGATCGCACCGCGCGCGCCAACGCGGAGAAGGCCGACCTCTTCCTCTCGATCCACGCCAACGCCGATCCCCACCGCCGGCAGCACGGCGTCGAGACCTACGTGCTCGACAACACGACCGATCACGCCACCGCCCGCCTGGCGGCGATGGAGAACGGGCTCGGGACGGACCTCCTGCCGGCGCGCGCCGGCGCCCGCGATCTCCGCTACATCCTGAGCGACCTCGTCCAGGTGGGCAAGATGGACGAGTCGGTGGCGCTCGCCCGCGCCGTGCAGCGTGCGCTCGTGCGGCGGCTGCGCGCGCGCTATCCCGGGGTCGCCGATCTCGGGGTGAAGCGCGGGCCCTTCTACGTGCTGGTCGGCGCCTACATGCCGTGCGTGCTGGTCGAGACGGCCTTTCTCACCCATCCGGTCGAGGGGCGGCGCCTCACGCAGCCCGCCTACCAGGAGGCGGTGGCCGAGGGCCTCTACGCGGGGGTGCGCGACTTCCTCGCCGACGGCGCGCGGCGACGAACCCTGTAGCGCCGGTGCGGCCGTTGCTGGTGCCCGACCCCGGGCCACGGTATGGTCGGGGCGGCCGGTCATGATCCTGGCGAGCCCGCCCCCGTACGCGCCCCTCCCGGCGGTTGCGACGCTTCCCGAGGCCGACGGCGACGTGCTCGCCGCCCGCCGCGTCGCGCGCGACTACCTCGCGCGCAGCCGCGAGGAGATTCGCGCGCGGCACGACGCCGGGGCCGGGGGGCTCGCCGTGGTCGCCGCCTACACCGAGGCGATCGACCGGCTCGTCGAGTTCCTCTTCCGCACCGCGAGCGTTCACTTCCTCGCGCGCAACCCGCGCATCAACCAGCGCTGCACGGTGATCGCCCAGGGCGGCTACGGCCGCGGGGAGCTGAACCCCTGGTCGGACGTGGATCTGCTCTTCCTCTACCCCTGGAAGATGAACCCCTACGTCGAGACGGTCGCCGAGGTCCTGCTCTACGCGCTCTGGGACGCGGGGCTCGACTGCGGGCACGCGCTGCGCAACACGCGCGAGTGCGGGCGGCTGGCCGCGCGCGAGCTCACGGTGAAGACGGCGCTCCTCGACGCCCGCTACCTCTGCGGCGACGCGGCCCTCTACGCGGAGTTCGAGAAGACCGTGTTCGAGGAGCTGCGCAGCCAGAACCCCACCGCGTTCTTCAAGGAAAAGCTCGCCGAGAACGCGAGCCGCCACGAGCGCTTCGGCGACTCGGTCTACCTCCTGCAGCCGCAGCTCAAGGACGGGCAGGGGGGCCTGCGCGATCTGCACACGGCGCTCTGGATGGCCAACGTCAAGTTCAAGGTGCGCACGCTGCGCGAGCTCGTCGCCCGGGGGGTGCTCGGCGAGCGCGACTGCGCGGAGGTCGAGGAGGCGCTCGACTTCCTCTGGCGCGTGCGCAACGGCATGCACCTCGCGACCGCGTCGCACCAGGACCAGCTCACCTTCGAGCTGCAGGAGCGGCTCGCCCCGGCCTGCGGCTTCGGGGCGGGCCCAGCCGGGGTCGAGGCGTTCATGCGCACCTACTACCGGCACGCGACCACGGTGAACCGCGTGAGCGAGACGATCATCGGCCGCTGCGTCGCGCCGGCCGAGCCGTATCGCGGCTCGCCGCCGCCGGTGCGCACGATCCGCGCGGGCATGCGCGTGCAGGGGCGCACGCTCACGGTCGCCGGTCCCGAAATCTTCGCGCGCGACCCGGCGGCCGTGGTGCAGGTGTTCGTCGAGGCACAGCGCCACGGGGTGACGCTCGCGGCGGCGACGCGGGAGGCGATCCGGGAGGCTCTCCCGCAGCTCGCCCGAGCCTACGACGCGCCGGCGGTGGCGCGGGCCTTCTTGGACGTGCTGCGCGCCAAGGGCCATGTCTACGAGACGCTCGCCGAAATGCACAAGCTCGGCGTGCTGAAGGCCGTCATCCCCGAGTTCGCCCACCTCGAGTGCCTGATCGCGCACGATCCGTTCCACATCTACACGGTCGACCAGCATTCGCTGATCGGCGTGCGCGAGCTCGAGCGGCTGCGCACCGGGGAGTTCGCCAAGACCCTCCCGCACCTCACGCAGGTGATGCGGGAGCTGTCCCAGCCCGAGCTGCTCTTCATCGGCATGATGCTCCACGACATCGGCAAGGGCCACGGGCACGACCACGACCGGCGCGGCGCCGAGATGACGCGGGCGATCGCCACGCGGCTCGGCCTCGACGTCGATGCCGTCGCCGCCTGCGAGTTCCTCGTCCGTCACCACTTGCTCATGTCCCACCTCGCCCAGCGGCGCGACGTGCACGACGACGCGCTCGTGACGGAGTTCTGCCGCGTCGTGGGCAGCGTCGAGAACCTGCAGCGGCTCTACGTCCTCACGTACGCCGACATGCGGGCCGTGGGCCCGAACGTCTGGAACACGTGGCGCGACTCGCTGCTGCGGGAACTCTACGTGCGCGCACACGAGTTTTTGGAGAAGGGGGCGATCGCCGCCGAGGATCGGCCGGCGCGCGCCGCGCGCATCCGGGCGCGGGTCGTCGCGGCCGCCGGCGGCGCGGGGGCGGAGGCCGCGGCCTTCGTCGAGAGCATGCCCGAGAACTACCTCCTCTCGACCCCGGAGGAGACGATCCTCGCGCACGCCGAGCTGCGGCGGCGCTTCGCCGAGCGCGAGGCGGCGGGCGAGCGGCCGGCGGTGGCGACGCTCGTCACCCCCTTTGCCGAGCGGGGCTTTACCGAGCTGGCGGTCTGCACGCGCGATCGCCCGGGGCTCTTCGCCATGCTCTCGGGCGTGCTCGCGGCGCACGGCATGAACATCCTCGCAGCCCGCATCACCACGAGCACCGACGGGCTTGCGCTCGACGCCTTTCGCATCTCGCAGGCCGACGCGGGCGACGACATCGAGCGCTGGGAGCGGGTCGAGCGCACGCTCGCGCGCGTGCTCGCGGGCGAGGTGAACGTCGAGGAGCTGGTCGCGCGGTCGCGGCGCCCCTTCGAGCGGCCGCGGCGGCGCGTGGTCACCACGGTCGAGATCGACAACACGGTCTCGCAGGCCTACACGGTGCTCGACGTCTACGCGAACGACCGCGTGGGGCTGCTCTTCACCATCACGAACACCCTCTACCACCTCTGGATCGACATCCACCTCGCCAAGATCACGACGATGGTCGACCAGGTGCTCGACGTCTTCTACGTCACCGATCACGAGGGGAAGAAGATCGAGGACCCCGCGCGGCTCGAGGAGATCCGCACGGCCCTGGTGCGCGCCCTCGAGGGCGAGGCCGCGAGCCCGCCCGCGGCCGTTCGGGCCGCGGGCGCCTGAGGCGGCGGTGGGGCGGGACGGCGGGGCCACCACACTCGACGCGGCGATCGACGCCTATCTCGACCACCTCACCACCGAGCGCGGGCTCGCCCGCCCCACCGTCGAGGCGTACGCCCGCGACCTCGCCGCCTTCGCCCGCACGCTCGCGGCCCGCGGCGTGCACGCGCCGGCGGCGGTGCGTGCCGCGGACGTGCGCGCGCACCTCGCCGCGCTCGCCGCCCGCGGCCTCGGCGCGCGCAGCCGCGCGCGCGCGCTCGCGGCGATGCGCGGCTGGCTCCGCCACGGCGTGCGCGCGGGGTGGCGCGCGGACGACCCTACGGCGGACGTCGCGGTGCGGCGCGCGCCCGGCACGCTGCCGCGGGCGCTCGGCGTGAGCGAGGCGGCCCGGCTCGTCACGACGGCGCCGCCGCGGGCGCGTCGCCCGCTGCGCGATGCGGCGCTGCTCGAGCTGCTCTACGGCTGCGGGCTGCGCGTCTCCGAGGCGGTCGGGCTCCGCGGCGCGCAGCTCCGGCTCGAGGGGGATGCCGGCTTCGTCACCGTCGTCGGCAAGGGCGGGAAGGAGCGGGTGGTGCCGCTCGGGCGCGCGGCGCGGGCGGCGCTCGGGCGCTATCTCGCCGAGGAGCGGCCGCGGCTCCTCCGCGGCCGGCCGAGCCCCTGGCTCTTCGTGCGCGCCGGCGGGCAGCCGCTCAGCCGCCAGGCGGTCTGGAAGCTCGTGCGCCAGCGGGCGGCGGGTGCGGGCCTCGCCCCCGGGGTGTCGCCGCACACGCTGCGGCACACGTTTGCCACCCACCTCCTTGCGGGCGGGGCCGACCTCCGCGTCGTCCAGACGCTGCTCGGGCACGCCGACATCGGGACCACGCAGGTCTACACGCACGTCGCCCCGACGCGGCTTGGCGCCGTGCACCGCCGGTATCATCCCCGCGCGTGAGCGCGGGCTTCCTTGCGCCCCTGGGGGGCGGCCGGTAGACTCCCCCCGCCCATGGGGCTCAGCGCCGTCCTGGCCCAGGTCGCGATCCTCGCCGTCCCCGTGCTCGCCGCGATCGTCTTCCACGAGGTGGCGCACGGTGCCGTCGCGTACGCCCTCGGCGATCCCACCGCCGCCCGCCACGGCCGACTCACGCTGAACCCGCTGCCGCACGTCGACCCCGTGGGCACGATCCTGCTGCCCGCGCTCTTGATGCTCGCCCCGCTCTTCCTCGGCACGCGGCCCTTCATCTTCGGCTGGGCGCGCCCCGTGCCCGTCGATTTCCGGCGGCTTCGCCACCCGCGCCGCGACACCGTGCTGGTCGCGCTCGCGGGGGTGGCGACGAACCTCCTGCTCGCAGCCGCAAGCGCGCTCGTGCTCGCCGCGCTCCCGCGCGCGCACAGCGCCGACAGCGTCCTCCACGCGCTCCGCCTCATGGCGAGCGCCTCCATCCAGATCAACTGCGTGCTCGCCGTCTTCAACGTGCTGCCGATTCCCCCGCTCGACGGCGGGCGCGTGCTGGCGGCGCTCCTGCCGGCGCCGGCGGCGCGGGTGCTGGCGGCGGTCGAGGGGCTCGGCTACGTCGTGCTCCTGCTCGTGCTGCTCGACACCGACCTCCTCGCGAGCCTCGTGCATCCGCTCGTGATGCTCTTCTTCGGCCTCGGGCGATGACGGCGGCCTCGGGGGCGGCGGCGGTGGTGGTGAGCGGGTCGCGACCGACCGGACGGCTCCACCTCGGGCACTACCACGGCGCGCTCAAGAACTGGCTGCGGCTCCAGGCGGGGGCGCGCTGTTTCTTCTTCGTCGCCGACTGGCATGCGCTCACCACGGAGTGGGCGGCGCCCGGCGAGATCGCCGCGAGCACGATCGCCATGGTCCTCGACTGGCTCGCGGTCGGGCTCGACCCCGCGCGCGCGACGATCTTCCGGCAGTCGGCGGTGGTCGAGCACGCGGAGCTCTACCTCCTCCTCGGGATGCTCACCCCCGTGCCGTGGCTCGAGCGCAACCCGACCTACAAGGAGCAGCGCGAGGAGCTGCGCGAGAAGGACCTCTCGACCTTCGGCTTCCTCGGCTACCCCGTGCTCCAGGCGGCCGACATCCTCATGTACAAGGCGACGGCGGTGCCGGTCGGGATCGACCAGGCGCCGCACGTGGAGCTCACGCGCGAGATCGCGCGGCGCTTCAACGCGACCTACCGGCCGGTCTTCCCCGAGCCGCAGACGCTGCTCACGGACGCACCCAAGATCCTCGGCACCGACGGGCGCAAGATGAGCAAGAGCTACGGCAACGGCGTCTACCTCGACGACCCGCCGGAGGAGGTCGAGCGGAAGCTCGCGCGCATGGTGACCGACCCGCGCCGCGCGCGCCGCAGCGACCCGGGGGAGCCCACCGACTGCCCGGCCTACCTGTCCTTCCACCGCCTCTACTGCACGCCCGAGGAGCTGCGCTTCGTCGAGCAGGGCTGCCGCACGGCGAGCATCGGCTGCCTCGAGTGCAAGCGGGTGATGATCCCCCACGTCCAGGCCGAGCTCGCGCCGATCCGCGCCCGGCGCGCCAAGCTCGCGCCCGCCGACGCGCAGGCGGTCCTCGACGCCGGTGCGGCCCGCGCGCGCCGCGAGGCCGCGGCGACGATGGCCGAGGTGCGGGCGGCGATGGGGCTCGCGTGACGGCGCCCTGCACGGTCGACTTGGGGCTCTTCCGCGGGCCGCTCGACCTGCTCCTGCACCTCATCAAGAAGAACGAGGTGCAGATCACCGACATCCCGATCGCCACCATCACCGACCAGTATCTCGCGGCGCTCGAGGCGGAGCCCGAGCTGCTCAACCTCGACGGGGCGGGGGAGTACCTGGTCATGGCGGCAACCCTCATGGTGATCAAGAGCCGCATGCTGCTGCCCGAGCCCGCGGCCGACGAGGAGGAGCCCGAGGAGGATCCGCGCGCCGAGCTCGTCCGTCAGCTCCTCGAATACCAGCGCTTCCGCGAGGCGGCGGCTGCGCTCGGCGAGCGGCCGGTGCTCGCGCGCGACGTCTTCGCTCACCCGCCCGAGGTGCCGGATCCGGCCGCCGGCGGCGTGCCGACGGCGGGTGCGCCACGGGAGGCGAGCCTCGCCGATCTGCTCGCGGCGCTGCGCGCGGTGCTCGCCCGCCGCCGGCCGCCGCCGCATCACGACGTGGGCGAGCCCGAGCGCTCGATCGCCGAGTGCGTGCGGGACATCCTCGCCCGCTTCACGGTCGCGGACGCGGTCGCCTTTACGGACCTCTTCGCGCCCGAGGCGGGACGGCGGGAGGTGATCGCGACGTTTCTCGCGCTCCTCGAGCTGATCCGCGTGCGGGTCGTGCGCGCGCACCAGGAGGAACGCTTCGGGCCGATCACGCTCACGCTCGCGGTGGCCGACGTGGCCGAGGCGACCGCGCGCGTGCGGGAGGCCGGACATCGCATGCTGTGGGGAGGAGACGAGGGGGATGGAGACCGATACGCCGGCGATCGCTGACGGGACGACGAACGGCAACGGACACGCCACCGAGGGCGCCGCCGCCGAGGTCCCCAGGGCTGAGGTGGGGCAGCTCGCGGCGGTGCTCGAGAGCCTGCTGTTTGCCGCCGGAGCCCCGGTGCCCGTCTCGCGCTTGGTCGAGGCGCTCGGCGGGCCGAGCCGCGCCGAGGTCGTGGAGGCGCTCGAGGCGCTCGGCCGGAGCTACGAGCGCGAGGGCCGGGGGCTCAGGCTCGTGCACGTGGCGGGCGGCTACCAGCTCCGCACGCCGGCCGAGCACGGGCCGTGGGTGCGGCGGCTCCTCGGCCAGCGACCACCGCGGCTCTCGCGCGCCACGCTCGAGACGCTCGCCATCGTCGCCTACCGCCAGCCGTGCACGCGCGTCGACATCGAGGCGATCCGCGGCGTCGACGTGGACGCGGTGCTGACGACGCTCCTCGAGCGGCGGCTCGTGCGGATCGTCGGCCGCAAAGACGCCCCGGGGCGCCCGCTCCTCTACGGCACGACACGGGAGTTCCTCGAGCTGTTCGGGCTCCCCGACCTGGGCGCGCTGCCGCCGCTGCGGGACCTGGGGGAGGGGGCCGAGGTGCTCGCCGCCCCGGACTTGACGGTGGGCGCGGGCGGGGTCGCGGCCACGCCGGCGGCCGGGGAGCGGACCGAAGCGTCGGCCGAGGAATGCCCGAACGGCTCCAGAAGCTCCTGAGCGCGGCGGGGGTCGCGTCGCGCCGGGCGGCCGAGGCGCTCATCCGCGCCGGCCGCGTCACGGTGAACGGGACGCCGGTGACGGAGCTCGGGGCGCGTGCCGACCCGGACCGCGACGTGATCGCGGTCGACGGCGAGGTCCTGCAGGCTGCCCCGCGGCGTACGATCGTGCTGCACAAGCCGCGCGGGGTGGTGACGACGCTCGCCGACCCGCGCGGCCGCGCGACGGTGGGGGACCTGGTGCGCGAGCTGCCGACGCGGCTCTATCCCGTGGGTCGCCTCGACCTCCAGACCGCGGGGCTGCTGCTGCTCACCAACGACGGCGCGCTCGCCGCCGGGCTGCTGCACCCGCGCCGCCGCGTCGAGCGCGTCTATCACGCGAAGGTGCGCGGCAGCCCCGCGCCCGCAGCGCTCCGCCGGCTGCTGGCCGGCGTTCGGCTCGAGGACGGCCCGGCGGCGGTCGCCGCGGTGCGGGTCGTCGCCCGGCTGCCCACGAAGACGTGGCTCGCCGTCACCGTGCGCGAGGGGCGGCACCATCTCGTGCGCCGGCTCTGCGCCGCGATCGGGCACCCGGTCGAGAAGCTCGTGCGCGTGCGGTTCGGGCCGCTGCGGCTCGGGCACCTGCCGCCCGGGGCGTGGCGCGACCTCACGCCCGCAGAGCTGGCCGCGCTGCGGGCCGCGGCGGGTCTTCCCGCCACGGCCAGCGCGGCAGCGGCACCGCGAGCGCGCGACCGGCGACCCAGAAGGTCGTCGCCCCCACGGGGCCGCCCACCGCGAGGCGCACGAGCGCGCGCAGCGGCGTCGGCGGCAGGAGCGCCGCCGCGAGCGCGCGGTCGATCGCGCCCGCGACGAGCGCCATGACCGCGGTGGCGCCGCCGATCCGCAGCACGACGGCGGGCAGCCCCCGGCCGAGGGGGCCGAGGCGCCGGCGGAGCAGCGCGTAGAGAACGACGCAGTTGGCGAGCGCCACGGCCGAGGTCGAGAGCGCGAGGCCCACGTGGCCGAGCCCGAGCGCGCGCACGAAGCTCCAGTTGAGGGCGTAGTTCGTGCCCATCGAGGCGAGGCTCACGAGCATCGGCGTGCGCGCATCGTCGAGGGCGTAGAAGGCGGGGGCGAGGACCTTGACGCCGGCATAGCCCACAAGCCCGAGCGCGTAGCCGGCGAGCGCCATGGCGGCGGCGTGCGTGTCGGCCGGGCCGAACCGCCCGTGCTGGTAGACGACGGCGATCAGCGGCGCGCCGAAGAGGGCGAGGCCGGCGGCCGCCGGCAGGCAGCAGAGGGCGACCATTTCGAGCGCCTCGCGCAGCGTCGCGCGCAGCGCCGCCCCGTCGCCGAGGGCCACGTGGCGGGCGACCGCCGGCAGCGTGACCGTGCCCACGGCGACCCCGAAGAGCCCGATCGGGAGCTGCATGAACCGAAAGGCGATGTTGAGCCACGAGACCGGCCCGTCGCCGAGGTAGGAGGCGAAGTTGTTGTTGACCACCACGTTCACCTGCACGGCGGCGGCCCCGATGGCAGCCGGCGCCATCAGGCGCAGCACTTGGCGCACCGCCGGGTCGCGGGGCGAGAAGAGCGGGGCGTAGCGAAAGCCCACCCGTCCGAGGGCCGGGAGCTGGACCAGCACCTGGAGCGCGCCCCCGACGAGCGTGCCCACGGCCATGCCGAGGATGGCCCGGGCGGCGAGGGCCGGGTCCGTCGGCGGGGGAGCGCCGGCTTCGAGCGCGCGGACCACCCCGCCGATGTAGCCGGGCGCGATCCACCAGGCGCAGGCGAGCCCGGCGGCGAGCGAGCCCAGGTTGAAAAAGGCCCCGGTCGCCGCCGGGATGCCAAAGACGCCGCACGTGTTGAGGACGCCCATCGCGACCGCCGCGACCGCGACCAGCAGGAGGAACGGAAACATGATGCGCGTGAGCGTCGTGGTAAGCGCGAGCTTGCCGGGGATGGCGGCAAACCCCGGCGCAATCAGGCGCACGAGCCCCGGGGCGCAGGCGATGCCGAGGAGACAGAGGGCGCCGACGATGACGGCGAGCAGGTTGAGGACGCGGTTGGCGAGCCGCCAAGCGGCCGCCTCGCCGTCGCGCTCGCGGCACTGCGTGAACGTGCTCACGAAGGCGGCGGAGAGGGCGCCCTCGGCGAAGAGGTCGCGCAGCAGGTTCGGGATGCGGAAGGCGGTGACGAAGGCGTCGAGCTCGCGGCCGGCGCCGAAGAAGACCGCAAAGGCCTGCTCGCGCAGCACGCCCACCACCCGACTCGCCGCCACGGCCGCGCTCACCACCCCCGCGCGGCGCACGAGCTGGCGGCGGCTCGCGGCCGCCGCCAGCGGCTCGCTCACCTCGGGTGCCATGGCGCCCCCGGCTCGATATGCGAAGGACCGGGGGGGTGCAAGCTTCAGCCGACGGCCGGGGCGGGCACCACGACCGGACGGGTGCCGTAGACGCGCCGGCGCGCGAAGACGACCACGACGCCTCCCGCGCAGGCAAACGCGAACGCGTCGCCGAGGCGCACGTAGGGGGTCAGGCCCCGACGCGCGGCGACGGGCGCCGTCAGCACGGCGGTCGTGTCCGGCGGTGCGCTCGTCACGATGCGCCCCCACGGATCCACGATCGCCGACACGCCGGTCGTGGCGGCCCGCACGAGATAGCGCCGCGTCTCGACGGCGCGCAGCGCGGCCATCGCCGCGTGCTGGCGGCTCCCCACGCCGTGGCCGCCGTCGAGCCACCCGTCGTTGGCGATGTTGACCAGCAGCTCGGCGCCGCGGGCGACGTCGGCGTCGATCACCTCGGGGTAGAGGATCTCGTGGCAGATCGAGAGGCCGAGGGGCGCGAAGCTCGCGAGCACGCCGGGCGTCGTGCCGGGCACGAAGGCGCGCGGCGTGGCTCCCGGCGCGGGTGGCGGCGCGGCACCGAGCGGCGGGGCCTCGGCGAAGGCGACGAGCCGCCGCTTGTCGTAGCGCCCGCCCGGCCGTCCATCGGCCCGAAACAGCCGCGCGCTGTTGTACGTGCGATTCGCCTCGCGGCGCGGCGCGCCCACGATCAGGTCGGCGCCGGTGCGGGCGGCGAGGCGCTCGAGGGCCGCGGCCACGAGCGGCTCGTTCTCGAGGTAGAGCGTGATCGCATTCTCGGGCCACACGATGAGGGCGGGATGCGAGGCTGCGGGCACGCGTGCGGTCGCCTCGAGCTCGGCGAGGAGCTGATGCTCCGCGTAGGCGCGCGTCCACTCGAAGGCCGGCGGGACGTTCGCCTGCACGACGGCGACCGGCACGGTAGCCCGGGCTCGGCTCGGCGCGGGGACGACGGCCGCCCCGCCGAGCCACACCGCCGCGATCACCGCCGCCGGCCCGGCAAGCGCGGCGGCAGCGGGGCGGAGCCCACCTCGAGCCACGAGGCGCGCCGTCGCCTCGGCGAGCGCGACGTTGCCGAGCGCGACGAGATAAGAGAGGCCGTAGACGCCGGCGAGCGCCGCGGTCTGGATGAGCCCGACGGCGGCGTGCTGCGTGTAGCCGAGCAGCGCCCACGGCTCGCCGAGCACGCGGCCGCGCACGAGCTCGATCGTCACCCAGAGCGCGGGCACCGTTGCCGCCCCGACCGGCCACGGCCCCTGGCGGAGGAGCACGCTCGCTCCGGCGGCAAACGTGCCGCAGGTCGCGGAAACGGCGAGCGCGTAGACCGCGGACATCGCGAGGGCGGCGAAGAGCAGGCTCCGGCCGAAGTAGGCGGCGAGGGCCGGCACGAGCCACCAGGTCACCGTCGCTGCGGCGACGAAGCCGTAGAGGGCCCCGAGGCCGAAGGCGGCGCGCGGCCTCGAGTCGCGCACGGCGAGCAGGAGCGGCACGAGGGTGAGCCAGGCGAGCGCGGCCACGTCGGCGGGCGGCAGTGCGAGCGCGTAGAGCCCGGCCCCGCCCGCGACGGCGAGCGCGCGGGCGAGCGCCGTCCGCGGCGTCACAGATGCGCGCTCGGAGCCGACGACACGACCAGCGTAAACGGCGGCGTCGCCCCGGGGAGCAGCGCACTGCCGTTCGGCAGCACGCCGCGGATGGCGACCAGCAGGTGATCGTGGTCGACGTGATACGTCCCGTCGGCGTGCCAGTCGGGATCGTCGGCGGTGCTCCACGCATCGAGCTGACGGTGGGCCTCCTTGTAGGTGTGGAACTCGTGCCGCCAGTACGCGAGCGTGCTGCTGCGCACGGTATCCCCCGGGGTGATCTGGAAGAGCCCGGGCGTGCGCGGATCGAGGAGCTGCATGAGGAAGCCCTGGGTGTTGTAGATGGCGACGTTCGCCGCCTGGAAGGCGAGGGGAAGGCCCACGCCGCGCGCGATGAACGTGGTGGCGTCGGTGACGGCGCTTACGTCGAGGGCGATGTAGAGCGTGCCGTCCCGGCCGGTGGCGCCGCGGTAGGCGGGGACCACCACGGTCTGGGCGACGTCGCGCAGCGCGATCGGCGGCGCGGTCACCGTGAACTGATCGTCGGGGAGGCCGTAGAGCGGGGCCGTGTCCGTCCAGACAGTGAGCGCGCAGGGGCCGAGCGACACAGCGCCCACGCGCACGCGAAGCTGCGTGCGCGGCTGGCCGTCGGCGAGGTCGCGCTTGACCGTCGCGCGGCCGCGGCTCCAGTCGGTCGAGCCGTCGGCGGCGGTGAACTGCACCCAGTACCGCTGGCCGGGGACGAGCCGCGCGTCGAAGAGCGTGATCGCCTGATCCGGCGCGCCCGCAAACGGCCGCACCGCTGCCAGCGGCGGCGGTGGCTTCGAGCAGCCACAGCCTCCGCGCGCGGGGGCGGGCAAGGCCACGGCGAGCAGCCCCGCGATTCCCATTCCCAGCCGCATCGTCCGCCTGCGCATCCCGGGACCTCCCTTCGACTAGACTGCGACGCGCTCCGCGTCGGTGCAGATGCGCCGCGCGGCGACCGGCAGCACGACCGTGAAGGTCGAGCCTTCGCCGACGGCGCTCTCGACCGTGACATCCCCGCCCATGAGCCGCGCGAACCGGCGCGCGAGCGCGAGGCCGAGCCCCACGCCCCGGCCGTCGTGCGGCCGGAGCTGATGGAAGATGTCGAAGATCGCCTCGTGGTGCTCGGGCGGGATGCCGGGGCCCGTGTCGCGCACGCGGATGGCCACCTGGTCCGCGCCGAGCATCTCGGCCGAGAGCCGGACGTGTCCCGCCTTGGTGAACTTGACGGCGTTCGAGAGCAGGTTCTGCACGACCACGCGCAGCTTCGCCCCCTCGGCCACGACCCGCGGCAGCTCCTCGGGGATCTCGGCGAGGAAGCGCACCGGGCGCTCTCGCAGGAGGAGCGCGAAGGACTCCGCGAGCTCGCGCAAAAGCGGCCCGAGCTCGACCACGTCGTCGTCGGACGGGCCGCGATCGGTCTCGGCCTTCGCGAGGTCGAGAAACTCCTCCACGAGCTCGAGGAGGTAGCCCGCGTTCTGCAGGACCTTGTGCAGGACGGCGACCGCCTCGGGCGGGCAGGCACCGAACGTCCCGTCGCGCAGCAGCTCGATGTACCCCACGATCACGTGGAGCGGCGTGCGCAGCTCGTGCGAGACGTTGGCGAGGAGCTCGGTCTTGAGGCGCGCGGTGACGTCGAGCTGGGCGAGGCGCTCGGCGGTGGCGAGCGCCGCCCCGACGCGCAGCAGGAGCCGCTCCGCGCCGTCGTTGCGGTCGTGGCAGCCGTGCACCGCGAGCCGGCGGAGCGCCGCAGCGGGAAGCGGCGCCCCGCCGGCGGTGAGGAGGACGATCTGCAGGAAGCCGTTGCGCGCCCGTATCCGGTCGAGCAGGTCGGCCACATCGACGCCGGGAAGCGCGGGGTCGACGAGGAGGACCTGCACCTCGTCGCGCGCGAGCCGGGCGAGCGCCTCGCGGCCGTCGCGGGCGCGCACGACGCGGTACCCGTCGTCCTCGAGGACGTTCTGGATGGCGTCGGCGCTCTCCCCGCAGGCGTCGAGCAGGAGGATCGTGCGGGCTGCGAGGCTGCTGTGCGGTCGTCGCATCGTCGGGACCAGACCCCTCCAGTCCGCCGATGGCGCGTGCTCGCCTTGCGCGTGCACGTTCCGGGCCGCCGCGACGTTGCACGGGCGGGCGTCCTGCCGACGCCCGCAGCAGCGCGCGCGTCACGGGCGACACACTGTGCCGTGCCAGGTGTGTCGCCGGCGGCACCGCGGGCCGCCTTTACTTGACAACGTGGCGCGCCCCCGCTAGCAGAAGCGCGTCCGTCACGGCACGACGGTGTGTGTGCCGCGGGGTGGAGCAGTCAGGTAGCTCGCGAGGCTCATAACCTCGAGGTCGGTGGTTCAAATCCACCCCCCGCAACCTAAGCGCCGCAGGCCGGACGGCGGCGTCGTGCGGCGCCGGTCGAGCCCGGGGCGGTGCGCCCGTCGGGCTCGATCGGTGCGCGCCGCGTTGACGGCGCGCGAAGGGCTCGACTAGCATCGGTCCGCGCCGTCCCCGGGGACGGCGGAAAGGGGGAGAAAAGGAGCGCGCGGATGACGGTGCGAGCGGCGATCGTGCTCGGCATCTTCCTCGTGGTCGCGGCCGCGGTGCACGGCGGGCTCTACGCCCCGGGACACGACTTCGTGGTCAACCGCTTCACGGGGCGGTTCCAGTTCGTGCCGGCCGAAGAGGACGACGAGGGATCGGAGCTCCCGGCGCGCGCGCAATGCTTGACGCTCAGGAGGGCGGCGGCTACCAGGTTCCTATTGCCCCGCCGGAGGTAAACCCATGGCAGGTGGACGGGCTTTCAAGAGCAACGTGCGCGAGCGCCGCGAGGCGGAGCGCCGGATGAAGGCGCTCGAAAAGCGCCAGCGGAAGGCCGAAAAGCGCAAGGCGACCGAGGAGGCCGCGAAGCCGGCCGAGCCCCCGACCGGCCCGACGCGCTGACGCAACGGCGGCGTACCCAAGTGGCTAAGGGAGAGGTCTGCAAAACCTCCATGCACCGGTTCGAATCCGGTCGCCGCCTCTCGAGGCGTACGCGTCAGAGCGCGTCGATCTTGGCCGCCAGGATGAAGTCGTTCTCCGAGAGGCCGTCGATGGCGTGCGTCCAGAGCTCGAGATCGACGCGGTTGTAGTGGACGCAGAAGTCGGGGTGATGCCCCTCGGCTTCGGCGACGTCCGCGAGGCGCTGGAGGAAGGCCATCGCCTGGCGGAAGTCGCGGAAGGTGCGGGTCTTCCGCAGCCGGCCGTCGCGCACCTCCCAGCCGTCGAGCTGGGGGAGCAGGCGGCGCACCTCCTCGGGCCCGAGCCGCGGCACCCCGCCCTCGCACGGGATGCAGTGCTTCGTTCGTAGCTCCATGCCCTCGCATTGAACCCGAGGCGCGGGGCGGTGCAAGCGGGCGCGCCGGGGGGCTTGAGCGCGGAGCGAGGGGCTGCTAGCAGGCGCCATGCGCGTCCTGCTGGTCCACCCGAGCCCGCTCCTCTTCTCGGAGATCTACCTCCGGCTCGAGCCGCTCGGTGTGGAGCGCGTGGCGACGGCGGTGCAGGCGGCGGGACATGCGGTCGAGCTGCTCGATCTGCAGGTGTTCCGCCAGCGCGACTTCCACGAGGCGCTCGCCCGCTGGCGGCCCGAGGCGGTCGGCTTCTCGCTCAACTACCTTGCCAACGTGCCCGAGGTGATCGACCTCGCCCGGGCGACGCGGCGCGCGCTGCCCGCCTGTCGGGTCTTCGTCGGCGGCCACAGCGCGTCGTTCGTGGCGCACGATCTCCTCGCACACGCCGAGGGCGCGATCGACTGCGTCGTGCGGGGCGAGGGGGAAGCGATCACCCCGCGGGTGCTCGACGCCTTCGCCGGCGGGGGTCCGCTCGAGGCGCTGCCCGGCGTGGTGACGCCCGCGGGCTCGGGCCCGCCGCCGCTGCTCGTGCCCGACCTCGAGCGCTACCCGCCGGCGCGCGAGCTCCTGCGCCGCCGCCGCCGGTACTTCATCGGCGAGCTGGATCCGTGCGCGTCGATCGAGTTCACGCGCGGCTGTCCGTGGGACTGTGCCTTCTGCAGCGCCTGGACGTTCTACGGCCGCAGCTATCGCAAGCTCTCCCCCGAGGCCGCCGGCGAGGACCTGGCCGCGATCGCCGAGCCGAACGTGTTCATCGTCGATGACGTCGCCTTCATCCGTCCCGAGCACGGCATGGCGATCGCCGACGAGGTCGAGCGCCGGCGCATCCGCAAGCGCTACTACCTCGAGACGCGCGCCGACGTCCTCATCCGCAACCGCGAGGTCTTCGCCCGCTGGACGAAGCTCGGCCTGCGCTACATGTTCCTCGGCCTCGAGGCGATCGACGAGGAGGGCCTCAAGCGCCACCGCAAGCGGGTGCATCTCGGCGAGAACGAGCGCGCCCTCGAGATCGCCCGGGAGCTCGGGCTCGTGGTGGCGATCAACATCATCGCCGACCCCGACTGGGACGAGCGCCGCTTCGAGATCGTGCGGGAGTGGGCGCTCTCGGTGCCCGAGATCGTCCACATGACCGTGAACACGCCCTACCCGGGCACGGAGACCTGGCTCACCGAGTCCCGTCGCTTCACGACCCGGGACTACCGTCTCTTCGACGTGCAGCATGCCGTGCTGCCGACGCGGCTGCCGCTGCGCGCGTTCTACGAAGAGTTCGTCAAGACCCAGGACATCTTGAATCGCAAGCACCTCGGCTGGCGGGCGGTCTACGACGTCTTCGGGATCATGCTGCGGCTGCTCGCCCGTGGCCAGACGAACTTCGTCCGCATGCTCTGGAAGTTCCGCGACGTCTACAACACCGACCGGCTCTGCCGCGACCACGAGCAGCCGGTGCGCTATCCGCTCACGCTCCCTCCGGGCGTCCCGGCGGCCGGACGGCCGCCCGCGTCCGATCTCTACGTGCACCACCCCACCGCGGTCGCCGCGGGGTAGGCAGCTTCTGCCGCAGTGCAAGTCTCGACCGCGACCGGCCGATACTCGGAGGGATGAGGTCGCTGGCCGAGCGCATCCAAGCCCTGTGCGCGGCGGGCAGCGCCCCGGAGGCGACGCTCCAGTCGGCGCTGCGCGCCCTCGTCGAGGCCGTGGGGGCGCGGGCGGGAGCCGTCTGCCGGCTCGAGCCCGGGGCGGGGGCGCTCGGGCTCGCCGCAGAGGTTGGCCTCTCGGACGAGGGCTGTCGTCTCCTGCGCTGGCTCAGACCCGACGGCGCCTGGGAGGCCCCGCTGCGGTGCCTCGGCGAGGGACGGGCGGAGCTGAGCGAGCCCGGTGCGCTGCCGCCCCTCGTCGAAGCCGACGGGGACCACGTGGCTGCCTGCATTCCGCTCATCGCGGGCGGGATGCCGCGGGGCACGCTCGTGTTGGTCGCCGCACCGGGCGTGCTCGCTGCCGAGGAGCTGGCCGCGCTCGAGCCCGTAGCGGGCGAGCTGGCGGCGCTCCTCGCCCGCGAGGAAGCCCGGTCGAGCGGCGAGTCGTCGTGGCTCTGGGGGCTCGCGGGGTCGTTTTTGGAAACCGTGGCGGAGCGGGCGCTCGCGCACATCCGCCCCGCCGTCGAGGAGCTCACGGCGGTGGTCGAAACCGCGCGCACGCGCCTGCGCGGCGCGGCGCTGCCGCTGCAGGACGGCGCGGCGAGCCTCGGGGGTGCGGGCGCAGAGGGCGAGCGGGCGAGCCTCGCCGCGGCCCTCGCCGAGCGCGACCGCCTCGCGGCGGAGCGCGCCGAGCTGGCGCTCGCGCAGGTGGCCCTCGAGCAGGCGCGGGCGGCCGAGGTGGGCGGGCTCACGGCCCGTCTCGCCGAGGCCGAGGCCGCGGTCGTGCGCGAGCGCGAGCGGATTTCGGCACTCGAGCGAGCGCAGGAAGAGCTCATCGCCGAGCTGGCCGAGGCGATTGCCCGCGAGCAGCGCACGCGAGAAGAGGCCGAGGCGGTGGCTGCCCGGGCGGCGGCGGATCGCGAGGAGACGCTGCTACGCGCCCGTGAGACCGTGCAGGCGGCGGAGGCGGCGCGAGCGGCGGCGGCCGTGGAGACCGAAGCGCTGCGCACCGCGCTCGCCCAGGCGCAGACCCTCATCATGGAGGCGGAGGACGACGCCCGCGCGGCGCGCGCCGCCTGCAGTCTCCTCGAGGCCGCCGAACAGGCGCACAGCGCCGAGCGCGCGCAGCTCGCGCACGACCTCGAAGAGCTCCGGGCGCGGGCGGCCGAGGATGCCGGCCGGATCGCGCGCCTCGAGCGCGAGATCGGCGCCCTCCACGAGGAGCGGCTCCGGCTCCAGGCGAGCGGTCGGGAGCGGGAGGCCGAGGTGGCGGCGGCGTGGGCCGCCCGCCTGAGCGAGCAGGAAGCGACGCTTGCCCGCACGCGCGAGCGCGTGCTCGAGCTCGAACGCGCCCACGATCTCGTCGCCGACCGGCTGGCCGCGGCAGAGGCGCGGGCGGAGCGGGCGGAAGAGGAGCTGCGCGCGGTCGCCGCGCGGGCCGCCGCCGATCGCGAAGAGCTGCTCGCGCGCGCGCGCGAGAGCACGCAGGCGGCGGAGGCGGCGCGGGCGGCGGCGGCGGCCGAGGCCGAGGCGCTGCGCACGGCCCTCGCCGCAGCGCAGGCGGCCGCCGCGGAGGCGGAGGATCAGGCACGCCAGGCGCGCGGGCGGGAGGACGCGGCGCGGGCCGAGACGGCGCGCCTCGCCGAGGCCCTGCAGGCGGCGCGCGCGGAGCGCGAGCGCCTCGAGGCGGCCGCCCGGGAGAAGGAGCGCACGCTGCGAGCCCGCTGGACGGCGCGGCTGAGCGACCGCGAGACGACCGCGAGCCAGCAGCGACAGCAGATCGCAGCCCTCGAGGCAGCCCAGGCCGAGCTTGCGCGCGAGCTCGAGGCGGCCACGGCGCGCGAGCAGCGCGCGCGCGAGGAGCTCGAGGCGCTCGCCGCCAGGGCCGCCGCCGAGCGGGAGGAGCTGCTCGCGCGCGCCCGCGAGAGCACGCAGGCGGCGGAGGCGGCGCGGGCGGCGGCGGCGGCCGAGGCCGAGGCGCTGCGCGCTGCGCTCGCCGAAACGCAGGCCCGGCTGATCGAGCGCGACGATCAGGCGCGGCAGGCGCGCGAGGTCGGCGAACGCGCCCGGGCGGAGACCGAAGCGCTGCGCGCCGAGCGCGCGCGGCTCGCCGAGCGCCTCGAGGCGGCGCGGGCACGGGAGAGCGAGGTGAGCAGCCAGCTGGCTACCCTCGAGTGCGACCTCGCCGCGCTGCGCGAGGAGCAGGTGCGGCTCACGGCGCTCGCGCGCGAGCGCGAGGCGGAGATCACCGCCGAATGGACGGCGCGGCTCGCCGAGCAGGAGACCGTGGTCGCGGCCGAGCGCGAGCGCATCGCCGAGCTCGAGCGGGCCCACGTGCGGCTGAGCCGCGACCTCGCCGAGGCGACGGCGCGGGAGCAGAAGGCGCGCGAGGAGATGGAGGCGCTGCGCGCCCGCACCGCCGCCGATCGCGAGGAGACGCTCGCGCGGGCGCGCGAGACCGTGCAGGCGGCGGAGGCGGCGCGCGCGGTCGCGGCCGCCGAGGTGGAGAGCGTCCGCGCCGCGCTCGCGCAGGCGCAGACCGTCGTGCTCGAGGCGGAGGACCAGGCGCGGCAGGCGCGCGCCGAGCTCGAGCGCATCCGCGCCGAGGCGGCGGCGAGCGGGCGGGAGCGCGAGGAGCTGCGGGATGCGCTCGAAGAGGCGCGGGCGCGGGCGGCCGACGCGGAAGGCCGGCTCACGCGGCTCGAGAGCGAGGTCGGATTCCTGCGCGAGGAGCGCGCGCGGCTCGAGGCCGTGGCGCAGACCGCGCACCAGCAGGTCTTCGCGAGCGGCGGGGGACGGCCGGCGGACGCGGCTGCATCGCCGCGGCCCGCGCCGGTGCGCCGGCCCGAATCCCCGGCCAACCGACGGGTCGCCGTCGTCGATGCCCCGGGCGGCGCGCCCGGCGGCGATCCCGATGTCGCGGTGGCTGTGCCGGGAGCCGACCTGGCGGAGCGGCTGCGCGCGCTCGACCCCGGCACCGTGCTCGTGAACCTCGCGGCGCCGGGCGCGCTCGCCGCCTTTGCGGCGGTGCGGGCCGCGGGGGTAACGGCCCGGGCGCGCGGCTTCCTCGCGCCGCCGGGGACGGCGCAGGCGCTCGCGCTCGGCGGCCTCGAGGTCGTCGCCCAGCCGATCGACGGCCGCGCGCTCGCGGCGCTCATCGCCACGGGCGCGGGGCACGGCACGCGCGTGCTCGCGGCGGGCTCGGAGGCCGAGGCGTTCCTCGCGCTCCGCCAGGCGCTCACCCGCCACGGCATCTCGGTGTCCATCGCCTGGGACGCCAAGCAGGCGACGGACCTGCTCGCGATGGTGCGCCCGCAGATCGTCGTCCTCGACCTTGGGCTCCCGCCGCGCGGCGGTGCCATGCTGCTCGGCGAGCTCCTCCGGGCCCAGCCGCTGCCCGATCTGGTCTGCCTACTCCGCGACGAGGATCCGGCACCCGCCGTGGCGGCCGAGCTGCCACCACTGCTCGCGGGCCCCATGGCGACCACGCTCGAGCGCGTGATCGCGCGGGCCCGCGGGCGCGCCTGAGCGCGGTCAGAGCGTGCCGAGCTGAGCGAGCGCGACCTCGGCCGTGCCCGTGACGGCCGTGCCGACCGTCGGGTCGATCTTCCGGCCCTCGGCCTTGCGCACCTTGTTCATGAAGGCCTGCAGCGTCGCCCGCGCCTTGCGCAGCTTGCTCGCCTTGTGCTTGCCGCTCGCCGTCCCGACGAGGTGGGTCACCTTGCCGAGCTGACCCTTGAGGGTGCGGCCGAGCGCGGCGCTGCGAACGGCCCCGGGCGTCGCGAGCAGCGAGCCCATGCGGCCGAGGAGGCACATGACGCCGGGTACGCCGGGCTCCACCGCAGGCGTCCCGCAGACCCCGGCCGTGCAGTGCGCGACCATGCAGGCGTCGGCCGGACAGTCGGCGTCGGTCGCGCACGGCGTCTGCACGGGCGGCAGCGTGGTCGTGGTGGTGGCGTGCGGGAGTGTCGTGGTGGTCGTGGTGTGCGGCAGCGTCGTGGTCGTGACAGCGGGGAGCGTCGTGGTCGTGCTCGTGCTGCCGGGCAGCGTGGTCGTGGTCGTCGTGGTGGTGGTCGTGGTGGTCGGCGGCACACAAACGAGAAGCTGGCGCGCGACGAGCTTCTTGGTCGGCGATACCGTCGAGGGCTTGATCGTGCCGGAGAAGCTCGGCGGTGACTGCGGGTCCGCGTAATCGAGCTCGACCGTGCCGTCCGATTGCCCGCTCGGCGCGTTCACGTTGAAGACGCTGCCGGCCGCGACGTTCATCTTTCCGCCCGATTGCAGCAGGATCTGGCCGCCAGGGGCGGCGTTCGTGCCGCCCTGACCTTGTGCCGACAGCAGCGCGCCGCTCTTGGCTCCGGGCAAGGGCCCGGCGACCTCGAGGTCGCAGCCGGCCGTGAGCCGGAGATACCCCTGCCCATTGTCGGCGTGGAGATTGGCGGCGCCCGTCGCGGTGACGGTGTTCCCGCCGATCTGGATGAATCCTCCGCCGCCGTCGGCATTGATCTCGCTCTCGACGGTGAAGGCCCCCGTGGCCGACCCGTCGAAGGTCCCGGCGAAGGCGTCGGTCGGCGAGTCGCTCACGTTCACCGCGCCGCGGACATCCGCCGACGTGCCACCCGTCAGGCAGACCTGCCCACCGCCGCCGTTGCTCGAGGCGTCGAGCGGCGCGTCCACCGTGAGGGCGCCCTCGCTCGCCATGAGGTCGATGCAGCCGCCGAAGCCCTGATCTCCGCCCCTGGCCTGGAGCCCGTTCGGCGAGGCCTTGACGTCCAGGTTGTTCGTCGCCGCGACACAGATGTCCCCGCCGTCCCCGCCGTTGCCGTTGGTACCGGAGCCGTTGGCGTTGACGGCCCCCGTCATTTCGATGTCGACGTCGGCCGTAAGCATCACCATGCCGCCGCAGCCGCCCTGCTTGCTCGTGCCGCTCACGTCGAGCGGGCCCACCGTGATGCTAGAGTGGATGGCGTCGAGGTTGATGCAGCCGCTACCCATGCCGCTCGTGGTGGTGAGCTCGTTGACGACGGTGATGGGCGCGTCGGTGCTGGTGAGACAGATGGCCCCGCCCGAGCCCATGCTGCCGCCGCGAGCCGACACGGCGTCGGTGGGCGAGGTAATCGCGATCGCTCCCTCGTTGGCGGTGACGGTGATGCAGCCGCCGTCGGCGTTGGGATCCGTGCCGTCGGCGTTGAGCGTCCCGCTGATGGTGATGGGCCCCTGGTTGTTCATGAGGCAGATGTCCCCGCCGCCGCCCTGCGCGAAGGTCCCGGAGACGTCGATCGTGCCGTCGATCGTGATGGCGCCGTTGGCCATGAGGGTGAACCAGCCGCTCGGGCCGTGGAGCTTGCCCCCCGTCTTTACGCTGATGGTGTTGGCGGAGATGGTGATGACCTGTTCGCCTCCGACTTCCTCGATGTCGCCGCCTGCGGCAACTACGAGGTCCCAGCTCGTCCCCTTGAACGTCGTAAAGTCGAGCGTGCTGCCAGCGTTGACATTGGCAAGGCCGGTCACGGTGCACTGCTGGGTGCTCGTCTCGCAGTCGCAGGGCTGGTGTGTCGGCATGTTCACCGAACACAGGTCCGATATCGGCGTCGGCGGCAGCGTGGTCGTCGTCGTGCTAGTGGTGGTGGTCGTGCTGGTCGTCGTCGTGCTGCTGGTGGTCGTCGTGGTCGTGGTGTCGGCCACGGCGGGCGCGGCGCCGAGGGCGAGCACAACGAGGAGGGGCGTGGCGAGACGCATGCCCCCCGCAGCAACGCGCGTGCCGAAGGGCGGGGCCCCGGGAGCCCAGGTGTGGGCGTGGCAACTCCGCAGGATCGCGCAGGGCTGAGAGAAGGCAGCCCGGCCGGGCGGCCCGGCGTTGAGGGTCGGCCTCCCGTCGTCTATCCTCGACCGGATCGCCACGCGCATGACCCAGGCCACCCTGCGCCCGCTGCCCGAGCGCACGCCCGCAGCGGCGCTCGACGGGGTGCCGCCCACCATCGGCGGCAAGTTCTTCTTCGTCGGCGAGCACAAGCTCTACCTCCGCGGCGTGGCCTACGGCCCGTTTGGCGTTGCCGACCACGGCTTCCCGTTTCCACCCGAGGCCGTGCTCGACCTCGACCTGCGGCTCATGGCGGAGGCGGGTGTCAATTGCCTGCGCACCTTTACCGTGCCGCCGCGCTGGCTCCTCGATCGGGCCGCCGCCCACGGCATCCGGGTGCTGGTGACGATCCCCTGGGCGGAGCACGTCTGCTTCCTCGATCGCGCGGACCTGATCGCCGAGATCCGCGGCACCGTGCGCGCGGCGGCTGGGACCCTGGGCGGTCACCCCGCGCTCTTCGGTTTCCTCGTTGGCAACGAGATCCCGCCCGACGTCGTGCGCTGGTACGGCCCCGAGCGCGTTCGCCGCTTCCTCCGCGTGCTCGTCGAGGAGGTGCGGCAGCAGGCGCCGCAGGCGCTCGTGAGCTACGCGAACTTCCCCTCGACCGAGTACCTCGACGTCCAGGAGTTCACCGACTTCCTCGCCTTCAACGTCTACCTCCACCGCGAGGCGGACTTCCGCCGCTACATCTCCCGGCTGCACAACCTCGCCGAGGACCGCCCGCTCGTGCTCACGGAGTTCGGCGTCGACTCGATCCGGGAGGGGCGCGAGGCGCAGGCCGAGTACCTCTCCTGGATGGTGCGCGCGGCCTTCGAGGGGGGCGTGGCGGGCACGTTCGTCTTCTCCTGGACCGACGACTGGTTCACCGGCGGAGCGCAGATCGCCGACTGGGCCTTCGGGCTCGTCGACGCCGCGCGCAAGCCCAAGCCCGCCTTCGCGGCCGTGCGCGCGCGCTACACCGAGCCGCTGCCGCCGCGGCTCGAGCGCCCGCCGCGCGTCTCGGTCGTGGTCTGCGCCTACAACGCCGAGCGCACCATGGACGCGTGCCTCGCCTCGCTGCGCACGCTCAACTACCCCGACTACGAGGTGATCGTCGTCAACGACGGATCGACCGACCGCACCCTCGAGATCGCCGAGCGGCACGCCGAGGCCTACCGTGCCGACCCCCGCGGCCCGCGGCTCGTGATCATCAGCCAGGAGAACCGGGGCCTCAGCGTCGCGCGCAACGTGGGCGCCGAGGCCGCAACCGGCGAGATCGTCGCTTACACCGACTCCGACTGCGTGCCCGATCCCGACTGGCTCGCCTTCCTCGTCTACAAGTTCGTGCGCAACGGGTTCGTCGCCGTGGGCGGCCCCAACTTCCCGCCGCCCGAGCCGAGCCTCGTGCCCGCCGCGGTGGCGGTCTCGCCCGGCGGGCCGATGCACGTGCTCCTCGACGACGAGGTCGCCGAGCACATCCCGGGCTGCAACATGGCCTTCACGCGCAAGGCCCTCCTCGAGGTGAACGGCTTCGACCCGGCGTACACGGCCGCGGGCGACGACGTCGACTTCTGCTGGCGCCTGCAGAACCGCGGCTACACGATCGGGTTCAGCGCCGCCGCCACCGTCTGGCACTACCGGCGCAACACGGTAAAGGCGTACCTGCGCCAGCAGATGGGTTACGGCAAGGCGGAGGCGCTCCTCTACTTCAAGCACCCCTTCCGCTTCAATCTCCTCGGCCAGTCGCGCTGGCTCGGCCGCATCTACGGCGAGCTCACGACGGCGGTCCTCTCCCGCCGCCCGGTGATCTACTTCGGCACGTTCGGCCGCGGGCTCTTCCAGTCGCTCTACGAGCCGCCGTCGTCCCTGCTGAGCTATCTCCCGTTCACGCTCGAGTGGAACGCGATCGCGCTGCTGCTCTTCGTCTCCGCGCTGGTCTCGCCGGGCATCCTGCCGATCGCCGCGCTGCCGCTCGTCGTGTCGGTGGCGTGGTCGATCGGGATCGCGCTGCGTGCCCGCGTCGATCCGCGGTTTGCCGGCGTGCGGGCGCGCGCGCTGATTGCGCTGCTCACCTATCTCGGGCCGCTCGTCCGCGGCGGCCAGCGCTACCTGTGGCGGCTGCGGGGCATGGGGAACGTGGAGCAGGTCGACGTGGCCGGGCCCAAGCAGCCGGCGCGCGTCGACTGGCGCGACCGCGCCTACACGCTCGCGTACTGGAGCGAGCAGGCGCACGAGAAGGAGGCGCTGCTTGCGGGCGTGATGGAGTTCCTGATCCCGCGCAAGTACCTGATCGCCGTGGATCCGGGATGGAACCCGTGGGACTTGGAGATCTTCCGCGGCCTGTGGGCCAAGGCGCGGCTCACGGTCGCGGTCGAGAACCACGGGGGCTCGAAACGGCAGCTCAACGCGCGGGTCGCCGTGCGCACGACACGCGTGGCACAGCTCGCGCTCCTCGGTTACGCGGTGGCGGTCGCCGGCGGCCTTCTCTTCGGGATTCCCGAGGTGGCGAGCGCGGGGCTCGCGCTCGGGCTCGTGAACCTGGTCGTGATCGTCACCCAGAACGTGCGCCTCGCGCGCATCCTCCACGACTCGCTCGACCTGGTGGCGAGCCGCATCGCGCTCCGGCCGCTGGGCGTGCCGGCCGAGCCGCGGGCGGCGTGAGCGGGGTCGTGGGCACGCTTCGCCTCGGGCGCAACGTGCTGCGCCGGCTCGCCCCGCACCGCGGGCTCTTCGCCCTGGCCGTCCTCCAGGTGCTCGTGATCGGGCTCCTCGAGCTCGCCAAGCCCTGGCCGCTCAAGGTCGTGGTCGACGGCGTGCTCGGCGGGAAGCCGGCGGGCCTCGCCTGGCTCGCCGGGCTCGCGCCGCGTGCGCTGCTCGCGGTCGCCTGCGCCGCGCTGGTCGGCATCTACGCGCTCCTCGGGCTCCTCGCCGTCACCAGCAACTACGCGACGATCAGCGTGGGGCAGCGCATGGTGAACGACTTCCGCAGCGAGCTCTACGCCCACCTCCAGCGGCTCTCGCTCGCCTTCCACAGCCGGCGCGAGGTGGGCGACCTCCTCTACCGCCTTACGGCCGATACCTTCGCCATCCAGACGCTCACGATGAACGGCTTCTTCCCGGTGCTCACCTCGGCGATGCTCCTTTGCGGCATGGTCGTGGTGATGCTCCGGCTCGACGTGACGCTCACGCTGATCGCGCTCGGCGTCGTGCCGTTGCTCTTCGTGACGATCGCGGGGCTCAGCCGCCGGATCACCGCGCTTGCGACCGACGCGCGTCTCAAGGAGAGCGCGCTCTGGGGCGTGGCGCAGCGGGCGATGGGCGCAATTCGCGTCGTCCAGGCCTTCACCACCGAGGACCTCGAGCACCGCCGCTTCCTCGCCTCCTCGGGCGAGAGCCTCGCCGCCAACCTCCGCCTCTACACCTTCCAGACCGTCTACGGCGCCGTCGTCAACGTGCTCATCGCGGTGGGCACGGCGGCCGTGCTCTGGACCGGGGCCGCCCACGTGCTCGCCGGGCGGCTCAGCGTCGGCGAGGTGCTGGTCTTCGCGAGCTACCTCGCCTCGCTCTACGCGCCGATCAACAGCCTCACGCAGACCTGGGGGCTCGTCCAGGGCGCGCGCGTCGGCGCCGAGCGGGTCTTCGAGCTGCTCGAGACGGCGCCCGACTTGCCCGACGGCACCCGCGACCTCACCCGGGGCGAGGTGCGCGGGGCGGTCGCCTTCGAGGACGTGTCCTTCGGCTACGATCCGGGCCGCCTGGTGCTCGAGCACATCACGTTCGCCGTGCGGCCAGGCGAGACGGTGGCGATTGTCGGGGCGACGGGCGCGGGCAAGACCACGCTCGTGAGCCTCGTGCCGCGCTTCTACGATCCCACCGCGGGGCGGGTGCTCCTCGACGGCGTCGACGTGCGGACCTTCCGCCTGCGGGCGCTCCGGCAGCAGGTCGCGATGGTGCTCCAGCCCCCGCTCGTCTTCCCGGCCACCGTGCGCGAGAACATCGCCTACGGCCGCCCCGACGCGACGCTCGCCCAAGTGCGCGAGGCCGCGGCGCTCGCCCAGCTCGACGACTTCCTCGCCCGGCTGCCCGCGGGGCTCGAGACGCCGGTCGGCGAGGGCGGGGCCACGCTGTCGGCGGGGGAGCAGCTCCGCATCACGATCGCCCGCGCGCTCATCCGCGACGCCCCGCTGCTCATCCTGGACGAGCCCACCTCCGCCCTCGACGCGACCACCGAGGCGCGCGTCATGGCGGCGCTCGAGCGGCTCACCGCAGGGCGCACGACGTTCGTGATCGCCCACCGGCTCTCCACCGTGCGCCGGGCGGACCGCATCGTCGTCCTCGATGCGGGCCGCTTGGTCGAGCAGGGGACGTTTGCCGAGCTGCTCGCGCGCGGCGGCGCGTTTGCCCGCCTCTACCGCACGCAGTTCGGCGAGGACGCCGCGCGGGCTGCGCCCTAGGAGCCGATGCGGGTCGTCGTCACAGGGCTGGTCGCCACCTATCCCGTCGGCGGGGTCGCATGGGACTACCTCCAGTACGTGCTCGGGTTCCGCGCGCTCGGCTGCGACGTCTTCTACCTCGAGGACACGGGCCGCTGGGGCTACGACCCGGCGGCGCAGACCTTCACGCCCGACCTGGCCGCGGGCGCCCGCTACCTCGCGCGGGCGCTGGCGGCGCTCGCCCCCGACCTCGAGCGCGCCTGGTCCGTGCGCGCCGCCGATGGCCGCCACCACGGGGCCGAGGCGGCGGCAGTGGCGCGGCGCTGTGCCCGGGCGGACCTCTTCTTAAACGTCTCGGGCGCCTGCTGGCTCCGCGACGCGTACCGCGAGGCGCGCGTGAAGGCGTACGTCGACACCGATCCCTGCTACAGCCAGGCGAAGCTCGCCGCGGTCGAGGCCGGCACCGCCGACGAGGACGTCCGCTTCTCCGTCGATCTCATCCGCCGCCACGACGTCTTCTTCACGCTGGGCGAGCACGTGGGGGCGCCCGACTGCACGATCCCGACCGCGGGGCTGCGCTGGCACCCGACGCGCCAGCCGATCCTGCTCGACTGCTGGCCCCCCGACCCGCCCCCGCCCGACGCGCCGTTTACCACCGTCATGTCGTGGAAGATCGAGCCGACGCCGCCGGTCGTGGACGGGCGGGTGTACGGCGGGAAGGACATCGAGCTCGAGCGCTTCGTCGGGCTGCCCGCCCGGACCAACGTGCCGCTCGAGCTGGCGCTCTCGGGGGCAGCTCCGCGGGAGCGGCTCGCCGCCGCAGGCTGGCGCGTCGTCGACGGCCACGCGGTCTCGGCCACGCCCTGGGACTACCGCCGCTATCTCTTGGGCTCGCGGGGCGAGTGGTCGGTGGCGAAGAACGCCTACGTTGCCACCCGCAGCGGCTGGTTCAGCACGCGCAGCGCCGCCTATCTCGCCTGCGGCCGGCCGGTGGTCGTCCAGGACACGGGCTGGCCGGCGCACGTGCCCGCGGGCCCGGGCGTGCAGCCCTTTGCCACCATGGACGAGGCGGCCGCCGCGCTCGCCGCGGTGGTGGCCGAGTACCCCCGGGCGCGCGAGCACGCCCGGGCGGTTGCGGCCGCGCACTTCGACGCGCGGGGCGTGTGCGCGCGGCTGCTCGCCGACGCGGGGCTGTAGCGCCATGGCGCGCCTCGTGCTCGCCGGCTACCTCGTGCGCAACCCGCTCGGGGGCTACGCCTGGCAGGCGGCGCACTACCTGCTCGGACTGCGCGCCCTCGGTCACGACGTCTGGTTCTACGAGGACACGGGCCACTACGCGCCCGCTTACAACCCGGAGACGGACGCGCTCGGCACCGACTACGCCTACGGCATCCGCGCCGCCGGGGCATTTCTCGGTCGGCTCGGGCTCGGCGACCGCTGGGTATTCGCGGACCTGGCAGCGGGCACCGAGCACGGCCCCGCGGCGGGCCGGGCGGCGGCCCTCCTGCGCGAGGCCGACCTCCTCGTCAATCTGGCTGGCGTGAATCGCATCCCCCCGGAGCGGCGGGGCGGCAAGCCTGCCATCTACATCGATATCGACCCCGGCTACACGCAGATCCGCGCCGCCGGCGGCGACGCCGTGCTGCGCGCCGTGCTCGCCGAGCACGACGTGCTGTTCACGATCGGCGAGAACATCGGCACGCCGCGCTCGCCCCTGCCAACGGCGGGCTACACGTGGCACCCGACCCGCTCCCCGGTCGTGCTCGCGTACTGGGAGGACGCCCCCGGGCCGGGAGGGGCCTACACGACGGTCGGCACGTGGGACTCCGCGGGCCGCGACGTCACCTTCGCCGGGGAGACCTACACCTGGCGCAAGCGCACGGAGTGGCTGCGCTTCCTCGACCTGCCGGCCCGAACCGGCCGTTCCTTCGAGGTGGCGATGGACGTCGCCCGCGTGCCCGACGACCTCGCGCGGCTTACGGCGCACGGCTGGGGGGTCGCCGATCCCCGCGCAATCTCGGCCGATCCCTTCCGCTATCGTGAGTATCTCCGCGGCTCGCGCGGCGAGTTCACCGTCGCCAAGGAGGTCAATGTGCGGCTGCGCAGCGGCTGGTTCAGCGATCGCGCGGCCTGCTACCTGGCGGCCGGCCGGCCGGTGGTCGAACAGGATACGGCCTTCGGCGACGTGCTCCCGCTCGGCCCGGGCCTCCATGCCGTCCGGACCGTGGAGGAGGCGGCGGAGGCCATCGCCGTGATCGAGGCCGACTATGCCCGCGCCCGTGCGCACGCGGCAGCGGTCGCCCGCGACTACTTTGCGGCCGACCGCGTCCTGGGCGCGCTGTTGCGCACGGTCGGCCTCTGAGGTCATGGCCCCGGCGCATCGGGCGACCGCCCGGCCTACCGCCCGCCGGCAGGCCGGGACGGTCGCGTGCGGAGGGTTCCAGACGACGCCGGCGTTGACGAAGGGGTATACCACCGGTCGTCGTGCCTGCCGGATAGCAGGGGTGCCCGCCGGAATCAATCCTTGGCAAGCATCGGTTCGGGCAAGCTATGGCGCCAGGACCCTAGATCCGGTGGCGCTGCAGCAGCCCGCGGGCGATCACGAGCCGCTGGATCTCGTTGGTGCCCTCGCCGATGATCATGAGCGGCGCGTCGCGGTAGTAGCGCTCGACGCGGAACTCCTTCACGTAGCCGTAGCCGCCGAGGATGCGCATGGCCTCGAGGGCGACCTCCTGGCAGATCTCGGAGGCGAAGAGCTTCGCCATGCCCGCCTCGAGGTCGCAGCGCTCGCCGCGGTCCTTCATCGCGGCCGCCTGGCGGACGAGGAGCCGCGCCGCCTCGATCTTGGTGGCCATGTCGGCGAGCTTGAGCTGGATCGCCTGGTGCTCGCAGATGGGCTTGCCGAACGCCCGGCGCTCCTGCGCGTAGCGGATGGCGTCCTCGAAGGCCGCCTGCGCCACACCGACCGCGCGGGCGGCGATGTTGATGCGCCCGACCTCGAGGCCGGCGAGCGCGATCTTGAGCCCCAGGCCCTCCCGGCCGCCGATCAGGTGCTCGGCGGGCACGACGTAGTCCTCGAAGACGACCTCGCAGGTCTCGATGCCGCGGTAGCCGAGCTTGTCGAGGTGGCGGCTCACCGACAGGCCCGGGCCCTTCGGCGCGGCGAACATGCTGATCCCCCGGTGCGGGGGATCGGCGGTGGGGTCGGTCTTGGCGAGGAGCGAGAAGACGGTCGCGGTCTGCGCGTTGGTGATGAACATCTTGGTGCCGTTCACCACGTAGTGATCGCCCCGGCGGACCGCCGTCGTGCGGATCGCCTGGGTGTCGCTCCCGGCATGCGGCTCGGTGAGGCAGAAGCCGGCGCGCTCCTCCCCGGTCGCCATGCGCGGCAGCCAGCGGGCCTTCTGCGCCGGGGTCCCGTGGTGGACCAAGTGGAAGGCGAACATCAGGTGGGTGTTGAGCACGCCCGAGAGGCTCATCCAGCCACGGCACAGCTCCTCGACGATGCGGGCGTAGGTCGAGTAGTCGAGCCCGAGCCCGCCGTACTCGGCGGGGATGGTCGCCCCGAAGAGGCCGAGCTCCTTCATGCGGTCGACGAGCGGCTGCGGGTACTCGTCGGCGTGCTCGTAGCGGCTCGCCACCGGCATCACCTCCCGGTCGACGAACCGGCGCACGGTCTCGAGGATCTGCGCGGTGACCTCGGGCTGCTCCCCCACGGCGCGGCGAATTCACCACGTTTGCCCGGCCGGCGCAACGGATGCTGGCATGAGCCGCCAAAGCCTGCTTGGTGAAGCGACGTGCTGATCGAGCTCGCGCGCGTGAGCAAGCGCTTCGGCGACCGCATCGCGGTCGACCGTCTGGATCTCGCGGTGGAGGCGGGCGGCTGCTTCGGGCTGCTCGGGCCGAACGGGGCCGGCAAGACGACCACGCTGCGCATGATCTACGGGGTGACCCGCCCGACGGCGGGGACGGTGCGCGTCTTCGGCCTCGACGTCACCCGCTCGCCGCGTGCGGTGCGGGCGCGGCTCGGCGTCACGCTCCAGGAGAGCGTGCTGATCGATGCCCTCTCCCCCGTGGACAACCTGCGCGTCTTCGGCCGCTACCACCGGCTGCATGAGCCGGAGCTCGGCCGCCGCATCGAGGAGCTGCTCGACTTCCTCGAGCTGCGCTCGCACGCCCACGTGCCGGTGAAGGCCCTCTCGGGGGGCTTCCGGCGCCGCCTCGCCGTGGCCCTCTCGCTGATGAACCACCCGGAGCTGCTCGTGCTCGACGAGCCCACGACCGGCCTCGACCCGGCGGTGCGGCTCGCGCTGTGGTCGCGGGTGCGGGCGCTCGAGGCCCGGGGCACGACCGTCTTGCTCACGACCCACTACATGGACGAGGCAGAGCGCCTCTGCGATCGCGTCGCCATCATCGCGGGCGGCCGGATCGTCGCCGACGGGGCGCCCGACGCGCTCATCCGTGCCCACCTCGCCGCCGAGGCGGTGGAGCTCGACTGCACCCCGGAGGAGGAGGCGAGGCTCCGGGACGGGCTGCGGCCGCGGGCGCGGCAGCGGGTCGGCGGGCGGACGATTCTCTACGTCGACGACGCGGCCGCGCTCGTCGCCGCGCTCCACCGCCGCGATCCCCACGGGCACCACCCGCTGGTCGTGCGGCCGACGAACCTGGAGGACGTCTTCCTCATGCTCACGGGGACGAGCCTCGAGGGGACGCCGTGAGCGTCTCGGTGCCGCACGCGCTCGCCGTCTGGCAGCGCAACGCCACCATGTACCGGCGCACCTGGTGGCTCAACCTCCTGCCGAACTTCTTCGAGCCCGTCTTCTACCTCGTCTCGATCGGCCTGGGCGTCGGCGCCTACGTGACGCGCATGGCGGGGATGTCCTACGCGGCCTTCCTCGCGCCGGGGCTCGTGTGCGTGGCGGCCATGAACGGCGCGAGCTTCGAGGTGACCTACAACATCTACGTGCGGCTCACCTTCGAGAAGGCGTACGACGCCATGCTCACGACGCCCATCGAGCCCGACGACGTGCTCGCGGGCGAGGTGCTCTGGGCGGTCACCCGGGCGACGATCTACGGCGGCTGCTTCTTCCTGGTGGTCGCGGTGGCCGGGCTGGCGCCGCTGCCGCGGGCGCTGCTCGCCCTGCCGCTCGTCCCGCTCACGGGGCTCCTCTTTGCGGCGATTGGCGTCGCCTTCTCGCTCCACATCCCGACGATCGACCTCTTCAGCTTCTACTTCACGCTCTTCCTGACGCCGCTCTTCCTCTTCGCCGACGTCTTCTTCCCGCTGAGCGAGCGGCTCTCGCCCGGCTGGCTCTGGGTGGCCGAGGCGCTGCCGCTGCTCCACCCGGTGCGGCTGGCGCGCGCCGCCTTCGGGAAGCCCGTGGGGCCGGTCCTCCTCTGGGACGCGGCGTATACGCTCGCGGCCTCGGTGCTACTGCTGCTCTGGGCGCGGCGGGGCGTGCGGCGGCGGCTTACGAGCTAGGGGTGTCCGCCGGCGCGGGCCCGCCGGCGGCGTCGTCACGCGATAGTCGAGCGCCACGATGCGTGGCGCACCCGTCCGGCGCTCGACCCGCCACTGCGCCCAGCCGCTCGCAACCTGCGTAGCGCCCGTCTTGAGCCGGTAGCGCACGGTGAAAGGCGCGCTCACGACGACGCCCGCGCCGCGGGAGACGACCCGCAGGCTCGGGAGCACGTAGTCGACGGCGCTCAGCCTGGCGAAGCTGTTCGCGTACGCGGCCTCCACGGCGACCGGGCCGTGGAGGCGGTTGAGCCGGCCGTCGGGCGCGAACAGCGCCGCCAGCGCCGGGGCGTCGCGGCGGGAGTACGCCGCGCGGAAGGCGTCGACGATCGCTGTCGCCTCGGCGGGGGTGACGGGGCCGGCCGGCGGGGGAGGGGGTTCGGGCGCGGGGCTCGGTGGCGGTGCGGCTGCCGGCGGAGGTTCGGTCGGCGGCGGGGTCGCGGGCGGGGGCTCGGTCGGGGGCGGCGTCGTGGCCGGCGTGGGGGCGACCTCCACGGCGACAGCCGGGGCGGTCGGCGGCGGCGCGGTCGGAGCGGGGGCGGGCGGCGGGGCGTCGGTGGCGCGGGGGCGAAGGACCAGGGCAACGAGGGCACCGACCGCGGCGAGCGCGAGCCCGCCGAGGGCGAGCGCGGGGAGAGTGCGGCGGGGCCGGACGGGGGTAGGTGCGGGCGCGCGCTCGGCCGGCGGCTCGGCCGTGGCCTCGGGGGCCGGCGCTGGCGGCGGCGTCGCGGGCGACGGTGGAGCAGGCGGCGGCGGGGGCGGCGGCGCCACCGTGCCGCAGAAGTCGGCCCACGCCTCGTCGACGACGGCCGCCGTCACCGCCGGGCTCCCGGCGGCGAACGCCGTCATGAGGGAGGCATCGCAGAGCACGTTGACGACGCGTGGAATGCCGCCGCTCGCCTCGGCCACGCGCGCGAGCGCCTCGGGGGTGAAGAGCCGCGCCGCTTCTCGAGCCCCCGCGCGCTCGAGGCGGGCGTGGACGTAGGCTGCGACCTCGGCCGCCGAGAGCGGCCGCAGGCGCACCCGCAGCGTTACGCGCTGGCGAAGCTGGCGCAGAGCGGGGTCGGCGAGGACGGTGTCCAGCTCCGGCTGACCCGCGAGCACGATCTGCAGGATCTTCTCGCGCCCCGTCTCGAGGTTCGAGAGCAGGCGCAGCTCCTCGAGCACGGCGGGCGCCAGGTCCTGCGCCTCGTCGATGAGGAGCGCCGCGTTCCCTCCGGCGCGCGTGTGCTCGACCAGGTACTCGCCGAGCCGCTGGAGGAGGACGAGCTTGCCGCCCCCCGCCGTCGGAATGCCGAGCTCCTGGAGGACGTGCTCCAGGATCTCGTCGAAGCGTACGGTCGGGTGCAGCAAGAGGACGCTGCGCACGCGCGCGTCGAGGCCGTCGAGCACCCGGCGGAGGAGCGTCGTCTTGCCCGTGCCGGCCTCGCCCACGAGCGTGACGAAGCCCTTGCGCGCCTCGATGCCGTAGCCGAGCGCGGCGATGGCCTCCTGGTAGCAGTCGTTCACGTAGAGAAAGCGCGGGTCGGGCGTCACGTTGAACGGCAGCTCGCGGAGCCCGAAGTGCCGCTCGTACATCGTCCGCCGATCGTAGCCCGAGCGCGCCGCGCGCGGCTAGCGGAACAGATCCAGCTCGGCCCGCCGCACGATCGCCGCCGCGGCGCCCCCCGGGCCCGGCCGGTAGCCGACGCCGCGCACGATCGCGGCCGCAATGCCGCTCGCCTTGCCCATCACGAGCCCGGCGGCGGCGGCGACCTCGTCGGCGAGGCCGATCACCGTGTGCTGGAGCTCCCGGCCGAGGAGGTCGTGGGCGCCGCGCAGATCGAGCAGCGGCTCCATGCCCGCCACGCCGATCGCGACCTCCACCTGCCCCTCGCGCCACGGCCGGCCGAAGGTGTCGGTCACGACGACGGCCACCTCCACGCCGAAGCGCGCGCCGAGCGCCGCCCGCAGCGCAGCCGCCGACGCGTCGGCGTCGCGCGGCAGCAGCGTCACGATGCCCGGGGCGAGCCCGTTCGACTCGTCGACGCCGGCGTTGGCGCACACCCAGCCGTGGCGCGTCTCGACGATCAAGTGTCCCCGGTCGTGGCGCACGATGCGCCGGGTCTCGCGCAGCACGACCTCGATCGCGCGCGCGTCCTTGGCGTGCGTCTGCCGCGCCAGCTCCTCGGCGAGCGGCGAGGGGGTCACCTGCGCGAGGTCGACGACCGCGCCTTCGGCCTTCGAGACGACCTTCTGGCAGACGGCGACGGCGTCGCCCGCCTTGAGCCCGACCCGCGCCGCCTCGACGGCGTCGCCGAGGAGCCGGCCGAGGTCGTCCCCGGGACGGATCAGGGGCAGCCCGGGCAGCGGAATTATGGCGACGGTCACGCGGGGCCCTCTCCTAGCGCCCGCAGCACGGCAGCCGCAAGGCGCGCGGCATGCGCCGGGGTCTGCATGACGGTGTCGGCGAGCACGGTCCGCATGCCGAGCGCCTCGACCGCCGGCGCCCAGGCCGCGTCCGTGCGGTCGAGGACGAAGGTGTCGACGAGCCCGCGGTAGAGGCGCGCGATGCCGCGGGGCGAGACCTCGTGGCCGAGGCCGCGGAGCATCCGGTCGAGCGGCCCCTTGAGGGGACGGCCGCCGACGAGCGGCGAGATCGCTGCCGCGCGCGCTCGACGGCGGCCGAGCGCGCGCCGCAGCGGCGGGATCGCCAGCATCGGCCCGACCGAGACGAGCGGGTTCGACGGCGCGATGACGATCGCCTGCGCGCTCCCGAGCGCCGCCAGCACCCCGGGGGCAGGGCGGGCGCGCGCGGCCCCCGCGATCTCGATCCGCTCGACGCGGCCGCGCGCGCGGCGGCGCACGAGGTAGTCCTGAAAGGGCAGCCGGCGGCCGCCCACGTGCACGAACGTGCGCACGCGGTCGTCGGTCATGGGCAGGAGCCGCGCCCTCACCCCGAGGCGGCGGGCGAGGTGCGCGGTCACGGCCGAGAGCGGGCGGCCCGCTCGCAGCCAGGCCGTGCGCACGAGGTGGGTGGCCAGATCACGGTCGCCGAGCGCGAACCACGTGGGGGCACCGAGGCGGCCGAGCGCGCGCAGGCAGGCGAACGTGTCGCCGCGGAGACCCCAACCCCGGCGCCCCTCGGCACGGCCGGCAAGCGTGTAGAGCACCGTGTCGAGGTCGGGGGAGACGTGGAGCCCGAAGAACTCCTCGTCGTCCGCCGTGTTGCCGATGATGGTGAGCTCGCGCGGCTCAGTGTGACGCGCCAGGCCCCGGAGGAATCGGGCTGCCCCCACGCCACCCGCCAGCACCGCAATCCGTCTCGCCACCACGGTCCCCGATGCGCCCGTAGAGTGTGGTCCGCTGCACGGGCGTGCGCCCCATGGCGCGCACGAGCGCCTCGATCTCCTCGGCCGAGGTGTATTCCCCGGCGTCTGCCCCCGCCTCGCGCGAGATGCTCTCCTCCATGAGCGTGCCGCCGAAGTCGTTGCATCCCGCGCGCAGCGAGAGCTGCGCCAGGCGGTGGCCGAGCTTCACCCAGGAGGTCTGGAGGTTGTCGATCGTGCCGCGGAGCATGAGCCGGCAGACGGCGTAGACGCGGAGGTCCCGCAGCCCCTTGGGCTGCGGCGTCACCAGCCCGTCGCGGTAGAGGCGCGTGTTCTCCCAGATGAAGCCGAGCGGCACGAATTCGGTGAAGCCGCCCGTCTCGCGCTGGATCGTGCGCATGAGATCCAGGTGCCGCGCGAGGTGCGCCGGCGTCTCGACGTGCCCGTACATCACCGTGGCGGTCGTCGGCACGCCGAGGCGGTGCGCGGTGGTGATGATCTCGATCCACGTGCGCACATCCACCTTCTTGTGCGAGAGCACCTCGCGCACGTCGTCGTCGAGGATCTCGGCTGCGGTGCCCGGAATGCTGCCGAGCCCGGCGTCGCGCAGCATGGCGATGTAGGCGGGGTAGTCCATGTTCGTGCGCCGCGCCCCGTACATGATCTCCATCGGCGAGAACGCGTGCACGTGCACGCGCGGGAACCGCCCCTTGATGGCGAGGAGCAGGTCGCGGTAGGCGAAGGCGTCCATCTCGGGGTTGATGCCCCCCTGCATGCACACTTCGGTCGCCCCGCGGGCGATCGCCTCCTCGACCTTGCCGAGCACGACGTCGAGGCCGTGGGTGTAGGCATCGTGCTCCCACCGCTGGCGCTTGAAGGCGCAAAACCGGCAGTTCACGAAGCACACGTTGGTGAAGTTGATGTTGCGGTTGACGACGTAGGTCACCGTGTCGCCGACGTCGGCGGCGCGGACGGCGTCGGCCGTGCGCACGAGCGCGAGCAGGTCGGCGCCCGTCGCGACGAGCAGGCGCTCGCCCTCGGCGACGGTGGGCGGCCGTCCCGCGAGCGCCCGCTCGAGGACCGCGCGCACGGGTGCCCCGGCGCGCGCGAGCGCGCGCTCGACCGGCACGTCGTCGAGGGCGAAGGCCTCGATTGCCTCCCACGGATCGAACCAGCTCATGCGTGCGCCTCCGCTCCGGGCGCGCACGCCGCCACGCGCGCGCGGAGCCCGGGCGCGAGAAAGCCCGGCCGCGCGACGAACGCCGGGTAGATCGGCAGCCGCTCGGCGAGCACGAAGCCCGCCTGGGCACAGGTCGCGGCAAGCGCGCGCACGTGCGGCCACGGCGCCTCGGGGTTCACGTAGTCGGGGGTGAGGGGCGAGATGCCGCCCCAGTCGTTCAGCCCGGCGGCGAGCAACAGCGCGTGGTCGTCGGGCGAGAGGTTGGGCGGCGCCTGCACGCTCACCTCGGGGTCGAGCACGAGGCGGGCGAGCGCGACAGTGCGCGCGACGTCGAGCGCCCCGGGCTCGGGCGCGTCGGCGCGCGGGATCGTCGGCTTGGCGCGGAAGGCCTGGACGATGACTTCCTGGATGTGGCCGTACGTGCGATGGAGGTCGCGGATCGCGAAAAGCGTATCGACGCGCTCGGCGAGCGTCTCGCCGATGCCGAGGAGGAGCCCCGTCGTAAACGGAATGCGCAGCTCGCCCGCCTCGCGCAGCATGCGCAGCCGCCGCGCCGGTTCCTTGTCCGGGGCGCGGTGATGCACCCCGCCCGGCGCGCGCAGCCGCGGCGACACGCTCTCGAGCATGAGCCCGAGGCTCACGTTCACCTCCTTGAGGCGCGCCATCTCCTCGCGCGTGAGCACGCCGGCGTTGGTGTGCGGCAAGAGCCCGGCGTCGAGGGCGATCGTGGCCGCCTCGTAGAGGTACTCGGCCGTCGTGCGATGGCCGAGGCGCGCCAGCAGCGCGCGGTAGCTGCGGAAGGCCGTCTCGGGTCGATCGCCGAGGCAGAGCAGCGCCTCGCGGCAGCCGAGGGCGCGCCCGCGCGCGGCCCAGGTGCGGATCTCCTCGGGCAGCATCGTCCAGGCGTCGGGATCGTCCGGATCCTTGCGGAAGGTGCAGTAGTCGCAGCGGTCGCGGCAGAGGTTCGTGACGGGCAGAAACACCTTCGGGGAATACGTGACCGTGCGCCCCCAGGCCCGGTCGCGCCGCGCCGCCGCGGCGGCGAGCAGCGCCTCGGTGCTGCTCGGGTCAGCGAGGAGCCCGCGGGCCGCGTCGCGGTCGAGGTCCTCGCCGGCGCTCGCGCGCGCGAGCGCATCGCGGAGGCGGGCGTCTAAAGGAGACGCGTCGCCGCAGGCGGGTGCACGCATCACGAGCCCTGGTCGCAGCTATCGGACGGGCTCTCGCGTGTCAAGCCGCGAGACGAGCGAGTCTACACGTCCGCCGGCCGCTCCGCGAGCGCGAGGTCGGGGATGCCGAGACAAACGGTCGTGCCCTCGGGGCCGGTTTGGACGCGCACGCTCGCGCCGAGGACATGGGCGAGCCGACGCACGAGCCACAGCCCGAAGCCGCAGCGCGCGCTCGCCGCGCCGTCGGCCCCGGCGGCGCGCTCGAGATCCGCAGCCACCTCCCGTGGCATGCCGGGCCCCGTGTCGCGCACCTCGAGCGCCACCCCGGCGGGTGCCGGGCGCCCGACGAGCGCCACGCGGCCGAGCTGCGTGTAGCGGACGGCATTGTCCACGAGCGCGCGCAGGAGGCGCAGGAGCTTGTCTTCGTCGGTGGCGACCACGAGGTCCGCCGGCGCGTCGACGGCGAGCACGAGCCCCTTCTCCCCGGCGCGCGCGAGCAGCTCGTCGCGCACCCGGGCGAGCACGGCCGCCACGCGCACGGGGCTCGTCGCGAGCGGCACGAGCCCGCGATCGAGCTCCGCCAGGTAGAAGAGCGTCTCCACGTAGCCGAGCAGGGTGCCCGAGTTGGCCTGGATGCGGTCGAGCGCGAGCTGCTGCTCCTGCGTGAGCGTGCTCGCGCCCTCCTCGCGCAGCATGCTCGAGTAGCCGACGATCACGTTGAGCGGCGTCCGGAACTCGTGCGACAGCTCGGCGAGGAGGCTCTCCGGTCCGGCCTTGAGGCGGCGCACGGCCGCGCGGCGATCGACCGCGCGTTGCACGACGCGGCGGACGTGCTCGGCGTCGAACGGCTTGGTGAGGTAGTCGAAGGCGTGGTGGCGCAGTCCCTGACGCGCGCTTTCGAAGCAGCCGTTGCCCGTGATGATGAGCACCTCGATGTCGGGGTCGCGCTGCTTGATGCGCTCGAGCACGGCGAGCCCGCCGAGGCCCGGCATGCGCAGATCGACGGTGACGACATCCACCGGCTCGCGGCCGAGGACGCCGAGCGCCTCCTCCCCGGAGCTCGCGAGGCGGACCTCGTAGTCGCCCTCGAGAATGGCGCGCAGCGACTCCCGCACCCCGCGCTCGTCGTCCACCACCAGCACCCGCGGCCGCCCGTCCATCCTCGCCGTGCGGGAGAGCAGGAATCATGCCACGGCATCGCCCGCACGGGCTCGGCCGGGGCGGGACCGCGTGTGTCACCAGTCGCACACCGCTGGGCGCCGGTGGCACGCCGGTGTGCCAGCCGGCCGGCCGCGCTAGCGGTCGGGGGCCTGGATTCCGAGCTTGTCCATCCGGTACTTGAGGATGCGCCGGGTGGTGCCGAGCATCTCGGCCGCGCGGGTCTGGTTGAAGTCGGTGCTGGCGAGCGCCTCGAGGATGATCTCGCGCTCGAAGTCGTCGACCGCGCTGCCGAGCGACTTCCGCCCGCTCAGCACCTGCTCCTTGATGGAGCCGGGGTTCAGGTCGGTGCGCTGGATCTGCTCGGGCAGATCGTCGACGCCGATGGTGGCGCTGTCGGTGAGGACGAGCATGCGCTCGACGAGGTTCTCGAGCTCGCGCACGTTGCCCGGCCACGGGTAGCGGAGGAGCGCATCGATCGCCTCGGGCGTGAAGGTCTTCTCGGGGATGCCCATCTCGCGCGCCTTGAGCGCGGTGAAGTGACGCACGAGAAGCAGGAGGTCGTCGCGCCGCTCGCGCAGCGGCGGGAGGTGCACCGTGACCACGTTCAACCGGTAGTAGAGGTCCGCGCGAAACGTGCCGTTGCGAATGGCGGCCTCGAGGTCGCGGTTGGTCGCGGCGATGATGCGCACGTCGACCGTGACCGGTTTCGTGCCGCCCACCCGCAGGAACTCGCCGTGCTCGAGCACGCGCAGGAGCTTCGACTGCGTGGCGCTGCCCATCTCGCCGATCTCGTCGAGGAAGAGCGTGCCGCCGTGCGCCAGCTCGAACTGGCCGAGCTTCTTCGTGTGCGCGTCGGTGAACGAGCCCTTCTCGTGGCCGAAGAGCTCGCTTTCGAGCAGCGTCTCGGGGATGGCGGCGCAGTTGAGCGTCACCAGGGGCCGTGCGGCGCGCGGGCTCCCGTAGTGGATGGCCTTGGCGACGAGCTCCTTGCCCGTGCCGCTCTCGCCGGTGATGAGCACGGTCGTCTTGAGCGGGGCCACCGTGAGGACGGTCTTGAAGACCTCCTGCATCTTCGGCGAACGGCCGATGATGTTCTCGAGCTGATAGCGCCGGCCGACCTCGCTGCGCAGCGCCTCGACCTCGCGCACGAGCGCGGCGTTGGCCGTGGCCTTCTCGAGGATCACCCGGAGCTCCTCGACGTCGAAGGGTTTGGTGACGTAGTCGAACGCGCCGAGCTTCATCGCCTCGACGGCCGTCTTGACCGTCTTGGTCGCCGTGAGCATCACCACCGGCAGCTGCGGCCAGCGGGCACGGATCTCCTCGAGCGCCTGCATCCCGTCCATGCCCGGCATCACGATGTCGAGCAGCACCACGTCGACGGGACCGGCGGCGAGCGCGTCGAGCGCTTCGGTCCCGCTCGCCACCGCCACGGGCTCGTAGAGGTCCTTGAGCGCCATGCTCACGGCCATCCGCACCCCGGGCTCGTCGTCGACGATGAGCACCCGACGCTTCGACCTGTTCTCCTCCACCGCCACCATGCCTGTCTCTCTCCTGCGTTCGCGTCGTTAGCCGCCCGGCGCCTCGGCGAGCGGCAGCCGCACCACGACCGTGGTCGCGCCGCCCACCTCGGGCACCAGCTCGAGCGCACCGCCCGTGCGCGCGAGCGCCGCCCGCGCAAGCGTAAAGGCGAGCGGCAGCAGCGTCGGGTCGGCGAGCGTCTCGCCGAGCGGCGTCGCCCCGAGCAGCCGCCGCAGGCGTCCCAGGTCCGCGCCGCCGGCGCGAAACCGCACGCGCACGACGCCGTTCGCGCTCGCGTCGAGCGCGATCTCCTCGCGCGGCGGCACCTCGCGCGCAATTCCCGCGAAGAGATTGCGGAGCGCATACGTGACGTGCGCGGGATCGCTCGTGCACCGCGCGCGTGCCGTCCCGCTGCGCCGCACGCGCACCGCGCGGGTCTCGAGCTCCGGAGCGACCTCGGTGAGCACCTCCTCGAGGATCGGCGCGAGGTCGACGGGGCCCGGCGTGGGGCGGTCGAGGCGCGCAAAGGCGAGCACGTTCTCGAGGAGGCCGTCCATGCGCTCGATCGCCTCGCGCGTGAGCGCGGCAAAGCGTGTCCGCAGCTCGGCGTCCTCGAGCAGCGCGGGGAGATGCTCGGCGAAGGTCTTGATCGTGACCAACGGGTTGCGCAGCTCGTGGGCGAGCTCGGCAAGCAGCGCCTCGAGCTGGGCCGCCGGCGCCGGCGGCGCGGGGGTCGGCGGGGCGGCGGTCGCGCGGGGGCTCGGAAAGACGAGGTGTCCGGCGGCGATCGGCTCGCCCTCGGGTGCCACCAGGAGCGCGCGGCTGAGCACGGTCTCCAGCTCGGGGACGTCGCCCGGCCAGTCGTGGGCGGCGAGGCGCTCGGCGGCGGCGGGCGCGAGCGCGGGCGCCGCGCGGCCCGCCCGCCGCGCGAGCCACTCGAGGATCGCGGCGGCGAGCGCGGCGATGTCGTCGGCGCCGCGGCGTGCGAGGGGAGGAACCTCGAGCGCCACCGCGGCGAGCCGCGGGGCGAGCGCGGGCGGTGGTGCCGCGTCCGGTTCGAGGCCGGCCAGCACCCACGGCTCCCCGTCGTCGCAGGCCGCGGCGAGCGCGAGCGCCGTCTCGGGCGCAAGCCGGGTCGTGTCGAGGTAGACGGTGCCCGCCGCCGGGAGATCGGCGAGCGAGGGGCGGCGTCCGACGAGCGCGACCAAGGGGCCGCGCGCGCCCGCGGCCGTGTGGAGCGCGCGGGCGAGCAGCGGCTGGAGCGGTGCAGGCGCGAGCAGGCCCACGGGCACGCTCAGGCGGGCCGCCTCGCGCGCGAGGCGAACGCCGTCGAGCGCCGCGGCCGGAATCCACGGCGGGGCGAGGAGCGCCTCGGCACGCTCGGCGCCGAGCGGAGAGAGCGCCACGCGTCCCCGGACATCAACCCGCGCGAGCATCCGACCCTCCGCTCGGCGCGAGCGGAAACCGCAGCCGGAAGACCGCGCCGCCGGCGCTGCCATCCTCGACGTCGATCCGGCCGCCGTGCGCGGCCATGATGCGGTTGGCGACGAAGAGGCCGAGCCCGCTGCCGTCCGCCTTGGTGGTGAAGAACGGCTCGAAGAGGCGGGCCACCTGCTCCGGCGCAATGCCGGTGCCAGAATCGGCGACGCGCACCACGCCCCACCGTGCGGCGCCCTCCTGCTCGCAGATCGTCCGCACCTCGACGCGGCCCCGCTGGGGACACGCCTCGATGGCATTGAGCACGACGTTGGTGAGCACCTGCCGGACCTGCCGGTCGTCGACGTGGACGGGCGGAAGGGCCTCGTCCGTGCACAGGCGAAGCGCGACGCCCCGCTTGCGCGCCTCGGCGTCGAGGAGGCGCACCGTCTGGCTCGCGAGCGCATTGAGGTCGGTCGGCTCGAGGTCGGCCGGCCGCGGGCGCGCAAAGGCGAGAAGATCGTCGAGGAGCGCGCAGATGCGCGCGATCTCGCCGAGCGCGAGCTCGCGAAAGCCCGTGCGAAACTCCTCGTCGTCGGCCCGCTCCGGCAAAAGCTCGACGAAGGTGCGCACCGAGACCAGCGGGTTGCGGATCTCGTGTGCGATGCCGGCCGCGAGCGTGCCGAGCGCCGAGAGCCGGTCGGCCCGGGCGAGGAGATCGCCCAGACGATCGCGTTCGAGAACGGCCGCGACCGCGGCGGCGAGGCGGCGGGCGAGGGCGGCGTCGGCCGGCGGGAGCGGCGCACCGTGGCGGCGGGCGAGCGCGAGGACGCCGACGCGGCGGCCGCCCACCTCGACGGGGAGGACCGCGCTCCACGGACCGTCGGACGGGACCCCCTCGCACGCGAGCGTGCGCAGCCGCACGAGCCCGTGTGCAGCCCGGCGCAGAAGGGGCCCGCCGGGAACCTCCTCGACGAACAGCGCCGCGCGGGCGAGGCCGAGGCTGCGCACCGCCGCGGTCACAAGCGCCGCGGGCAGCGCCCAGGCCCGCTCATCGCCGTTGCGCGCCTCGGCCGCCGCGGCAGGCGTCGCCCCTGCGTCCGTCCGACCCAACCACCCCTCCCGACCGCCGCGGGTCGACCGACCCGGGCGTGCAAATTTGTTCGTCTTGTAGACGCCGCCTGCCCGGAAGTCAACGCAACGCCGACGTGGTCGGCCGCGCCCGGGCCCCGGCGAGACGAACCTGGATCAGGCCGAGGGCGAGCAGGAAGAGGCCGGCGGCCGCGATGAGATCGCCGGCGCTCCGCAGGAGCTGGTAGTAGCCGAGCTTCGCCTGGGCGACGGCGGTGCGCTCGCGGCCTTCGCTCGCCGTTGGAAACAGCTCGGTGGGGCTGCGGGGCTCGGCGGGGGGCGAGGAGCGGATGAGGTCCGCGTACTGCGCGCTCTTCACACGACCGACGACGACGTCGGCGGCACCGACGCCGAGCAGGAGAATGCCCGCAACGACGAACCCGTTGCGGAGAAACCCGTACAGCGCGCCCATCGAGCGGGCATCCTCGCTGGGGGCGCGGCCCCGGTCAACCCGCCCGCGTGGTAGGCTCTGCGAGATGGTGCTGCGCTGGGTCTTCCTGCCGCGCCTCTCGTACGACGCGGGTGCGGCGCTGCAGGCGCGCCTCGTCGCCGCACGGCTGGCCGGCGCGCCCGACTTGGCGCTCGCGACCGAGCACGAGCCCGTGGTCACGCTCGGCCGCCGCGCCGGCAGTGCGGATCTCCTGCTGTCGGCGGACGAGCTCGCGCGCCGCGGGATCGCGCTCCGCCGCGCGCCGCGCGGCGGGCTCGCCACGTACCACGGGCCGGGCCAGCTCGTGCTCTACCCGATCGTCGACCTGCGCCGGCTCGGGGTGCGGCGCTTTGTCGCCCTGCTCGAGGAGGCGGCGCTGGCGGTGGCCGCGGCCGCGGGCGTGCGGGCGGTGCGGCGCCCAGGGCACCCCGGAGCCTGGGTCGGCGAGGCGAAGGTCGCGGCGATTGGCATTCGCGTCGTGCACGGCGTGAGCTCGCACGGGCTCGCCGTGAACCTCGCGGGGGACTCCACCCCGTTTACGTGGATTCGCCCGTGTGGCATGACGGCGGCGAGCGTCGCGTCGCTCGAGGCCGTGGGCGGCCAGCGGCTCGAGCTCGTCGCGGCGGCGCGCGTGGCGGTCGCCCGGCTCGCCGCCGGGCTCGGCGCCCGTCCGGAAGAGATCGCGCATGGCAGTCTGGAAGGATTCTGCGATGGGTGAGGAGGGCAGCGCGCTCGTTGAGCGCATGCTCGCCGGCGACCGCGTGGCGCTTGCGCGGCTCATGACGCTCGCGGAGAACCGGGCGCCCGGCCTGCCGGCCCTAATGCGCGCCGTCTACCCGCGCACCGGCCGGGCGAGCGTGGTCGGCATCACCGGGCCGCCCGGCGCGGGCAAGTCGACGCTCACCGACCGGGTGACCGCGGCGCTGCGCGCGCAGGGCCGCCGCGTGGGCATCGTCGCCGTCGATCCGTCGAGCCCGTTCAGCGGCGGGGCCGTGCTCGGCGACCGCATCCGCATGCAGGGGCACTTCCTCGACCCGGGCGTCTTCATCCGCAGCCTCTCGACGCGCGGCGCGCACGGCGGCGTGCCGCGCGCGACCCGCGACCTCGTGCGGCTCCTCGACGCCTTCGGCATGGACGACGTTCTGGTCGAGACCGTGGGCGTCGGGCAGACGGAGCTCGACGTCATGCGCCTCGCGCACACCGTCGTGGTCGTGCTCGTCCCCGAGGCCGGGGACGCGGTGCAGGTGATGAAGGCGGGGCTCCTCGAGATCGCCCACGTGCTGGTCGTCAACAAGGCCGACCGCGAGGGCGCGGCGCGCCTGGAGGCCGAGCTCGCGCAGATGCTGCACCTGCGGCCGGCGGGAGGCTGGAGCGTGCCCGTGCTGCGGACGCAGGCGACGAGCGGGGCGGGCGTGGCGGCGCTCGTCGACGTGCTGGCGGCGCGCCGCGCGTTCGTCGCAGCCGACGCCGAGCGGCCCGCACGCGAGCGCGCCGAGCGCGAGGCGGAGCTGCTCGACGTGCTCGGCGAGGAGCTGCGGGCGCGGCTCGGGCGCGCCCTCGCCGCGGGCGGTGACGGCGTGCGCGCGCTGGTCGAGGACGTGCGCGCCGGCGCGACCGACCCCTACAGCGCGGCGCTGCGGCTGCTCGACGATCCCGCCGAGCTCGCGCGGCTGGTCGGCGGCGGAGCGCGGTAGGATGGCGGGGCGAGTCTTCGCGATCGGCGACATCCACGGCTGCGCGCGCGAGCTCGAGCGGCTGCTCGGCGCGTTGCGGCCCGCAGCCGGCGACACGCTCGTCTTCGTTGGCGACTACCTCGACCGCGGGCCCGACAGCCGCCGCGTGATCGAGCTGCTGCTCGACGTCGAAGGTCGCTCGGGCCTCACGACGCGCTTTCTCAAGGGGAACCACGAGGACATGTGCCTCGGCTTTCTCGGGCTCGGGGGCCACTGGGGTGAGTCGTGGATCGCGAACGGGGCCGAAGCGACGCTGCGGAGCTACGGGATCGACCCGCGCGCGCCCGCGCCCCGAGTGCGCGCGGCGCTGCCAGCGGCCCACCTGCGCTTCCTCGCGCGCCTCCTCCCGTATCACGTCGACGAGCAGTGGCTGGTCGTCCACGCGGGCATCCGGCCGGGCCGGCCGCTCGCGGCGCAGGACGAGGAGGATCTCTTCTGGATCCGCGACGACTTTCTGCTGGCGCGGCACGAGCTGCCGCAGACCGTCGTCTTCGGCCACACGCCGTTCCGCACACCGTTCGTGGACCTGCCGTACAAGATCGGGATCGACACGGGGTGCGTCTACGGGGGCGCGCTCACCGCGCTCGAGCTGCGCGAGCGCGTGGTCTTCCAGATCCGGCGCGGCGAGCAGGCGGTGCGCAGCCGCGGGCTCGAGGCGATCGCGCGTCGGGCGTGACCCGTCCTTGCCAGGCGACGCGCGGGGCGGTAAGTACGCGGCTTCGTTCGGGCGGCGTAGCTCAGTTGGCTAGAGCGAGGGTCTCATAATCCCTAGGTCACTGGTTCGATTCCAGTCGCCGCCACTTGCCGCGTAAGCCCGCGCGGGCTACCAGACCCCGCGCAGGAGCCGCCACGGCGTCGCCTGCATGTAGGTCCGATAGGCGTCGCCGCGGGCCGCGATGAGCTGGCGCTCCTCGACCGGGATGAAGGCGATGAACGTCCCGCCGATGAGCAGGCACCAGAGCACCTGTGCGGGATGCGGGTGGATGACGATCGAGCAGAGGCCGGCGAGCAGCGCCGCGCGGTACATCGGGTGGCGGACCTTGGCGTAGCTGCCGTCGGTCAACAGCGGCGTCTCGCCCCCGTGGGAGTGCGTCATCGCGGTGCCAGGCACGCCGAGGAGCCCGTCCAGCATCTCGAACGTTTTCCCCTCGAAGAACGCAAACACGCTCAAGACGAACCCCACCAGCGCGGCAAAGCGCAGCGGCCCCGGCACAGAGAGCACACTGCCCGGCACCGGCCGGTGGAACCAGAGCACGGCGAGCCAGGTGACGACGGTCACCGTGATGAAGACCTGGCGCTCGAAGAGCGACCCCGCGGGCGAGCCGTACACCGCCTGCTTGAACCAGCCGCGCGTCATCAGGAGGTGCGGCACGACGAAGACGCCGTAGAGCACGATGTCGAAGACGAAGTTGCCCGCTGGAGCGCCGGGGGCGAAGCGGAAGCCGTAGAGCAGGGCGGCGAAGATCGAGCCGAGGCCGAAGTACGCAAAGCTGCGGTAGACCGTCCGCATGGCGCCCGCCGAGTGACTGCTATCGTGGACGGCGCGGCGCCGTCAAGCCAGCTTCGGCCCCCGGCGCCGGCGCCCGAGGCGAAGGCCGTCGACGAGCGAGCGGCCGAGGAGCGTTGCCGCGGTGAGCCCGACGAAGCCCGCCGTCACGGGGAGCGCGAGCACGACGCCGGCGAGCGCGAGCGTGGCCGCGCGCAGCAGGTCGGCGGGGAGGGCTTGGCGGCTGCGAAGGCGCATGCGCCCGAGCCTACCCGACCGAGGCTGCGCCGCCGTGAGACGGGAATGACCGTCGAATGAAACCCGCGGGGCGCGGCCGGCGGGAGCGATCGCCCGGCCGGCCGCGATCCGCGATGGGTCACGGGCAGAGCGGGTTCGACGGCACCCCCCGGCACGGATTCGGCATCGTCGGCTGCGGCGGGGGCGGGGGCTGGCCGACGGAGACCCGCGCCTCCGAGGCCGCCTGCAGCCCCAAGATGTAGAGGAGCGCCTCGCCGCCTGGGTTGGGTGTCGTGCGGTTCTTGCAGCTCCAGGCGCCCTGGATGTTCGCCGGACTCGACGTCGAGAGCGTGTTGCCCGAGACGCAGTTGTTGACCGACGTCTGCGTACCAAAGAGCCCGCCGAGCAGCGTGATGTCGGCAGCACCCGTCACGCTCGGGTTGCCGTTGTTGCTGAAGGTGTTGTGCACGATCTTGTTGCCGGAGAGCTGGAAGTAGACGGTGCTCGGCGTCGGCGGGAAGGGATCGGGATTCTCGAAGCCCAAGATGCCCGCGCTCGGGTTGTTGCGGATGGTGTTGTCCTTGATCAGGTCCGCGTAGGTCCCGATCAGCACGAAGCCCGCACCCCACGGGATCGACGCCGTGGTCGAGTTGGCCGGGGTCGTGAAGTTCCCGTTGTTCTCGACCAGGTTCTTCCGGAAGATCGTGCAGCGGCGGATGCGCGTCGAGAGGAAGGCCGGGAGCGCCGAGGAGTTCTCTCCCGAGTCGCAGGCGCCGTCCTGCGGCGGCGGGCGGTCGTCGTTGTTGAGAGAGTTCGGGCCGACGCCATTGGAGTTGTTGCGGAAGATCGACTTCTCGATGATGAGGTGCCCGCCCGCGTTCGTCCCCGAATAGCCGAGGGCGTTGTTCTCGATGAGCGCGTGGCGCACCTTCGCCCGGCAGTCGCGGCAGGCGCCGATGTAGAGCCCGGAATCGTTGAAGCCCGAGGCGTAGACCTGGTCGAGGAACCCGTTCACGGCGTTCGAGGCGAAGAGGCCGTAGCCGCCCTTGAGCCCGTCGTCGTAGGTGGTGAGGTAGCGGCCGACCCAGCCCGAGAGCCCGATCACCCCCGAGCCGTCGCCGCCGTTCCACCAGATCTGGTTGCCGTCCTCGCCGTCCACCGTGGGCCGGTCGAAGTTGCGCACGGTGAGGTTCTCGATCGTGACGTTGCTCGCCTTCCACACTTCGATGCCGTTGCCGACCGTGTGGTTGCCGTCGACGATGACGCCGTTGCGATCCATCCCGCGGATGTGGAGATTCGGCGTCGCGACGTAGACCGGCTCCTGATAGACGCCGACGTCGATCAGGATCCAGTCGCCCGGCTGCGCGGCGTTGACGGCCGCCTGGATGCTGGTGAAGTGCGGGTACGTCACCGCCGCCTGGGTGACCACCCGCACGGTGGCGTTGGCTGCGACGGTGCCCCCGAAGAGGAGCACGGCTGCAAGCGGCCCCGGCCCTATCCGTCTCATGGTGTCTCTCCCTCCCTGTGCAGGACAGCGCGTCGTGCTGGCGACCCTAGACGGCCGCCGCGGCCAGCGTCAACGAAAAAACGCAACGCCCGCCCGCTCACCGGGGGGCGAAGATCAGGAAGTACTGGTAGGGGAGCACCTCGGGCTCCTCGACGAGCGCGTAGCCGGCGGCCTCCATCTCCGCCACCACCTGACGCCGGGGGAGCTTGTGGGCTGGCGGAGGCCCCACGGGCTCGGGGCGCTTGCGCCAGTCGACGATCGCCACCCGCCCGCCTGGCCGCAGCGCGCGCTTGAGCCTGCCGAGGTAGCGAAGACGGTCGTCGAGGTGGTGGAACGTGTCGACGATCAAAACGAGATCCACGCCCCCGGCGGGAAGACGCGGATTGGCCGCCGAGGCGAGGATGGGCACCACGTTGTCCGTGCCCTCCCGCTCGGCACGGGCGCGCAGGTGCGCCACCATCCCCGGTTCGACGTCGACGGCGAACACGGTCCCTCCGGGACCGACCGCCGCCGCGAGGCGCCGCTCTAAGTACCCGGTGCCCGCGCCCAGGTCCGCCACCGCCATCCCCGGCCGCAGCCCGAGGGCGGCCACGACGGCCTCGGGCTTCTGCCAGGCGTCGCGGGCGGGATCGTCGAACACCGCTGCCCAGTGGGCGACGTCCGCGAAGTCGTGATGGACCGTGGCCTCGTGCGACGCGGCCGGCGCGCGGCAGGCGAGCGTGCCTGCGAGGAGCGCCGCGAGCACCCACCTCGGGCCTCTGGTCACGCGGCGCCGAGACTGCGCGTCGCGCGCCGGGCCCCGTCGAGGCGGCGGCGGTACGCGGCCAGGATGTCGCTGCGCGTGAGCATGCCGACGACGCGCCCTGGGGCCTGGCGCTCGACCACGGGCAGGCGGCCGATCCCCTCGAGGGCCATGAGATCCGCAGCCTCCCGCAGGGTGTTGTCGGGATACACGACCGCCGGGGGCCGCCGGATGAGCTCGGCGAGCGTGCGCGTCTCCGGCGTCGCCCGATCGAGGAGGTCGCGGCGGGTGAGCACGCCGAGGAGCCTGCCCGAGCCGTCGACCACGGGAAAGCCCTGGTGCCCTGCCTCGGGCCCATCGGCCGCGATCCACCGACGCACGGCGGCGAGCGTGTCGTCGGCGGCCAGGGTGACGACCGGCTGGCTCGCGGCGTCGCGCACCAGAACCTGGTCGAGATAGTCGGCCACGTACTCCGCAGGCACCCGTGCACCGCGCCGGGCGATCTTCTCGGTCATGATCGAGTCGCGCATGAGCATGCAGGAGACGAGGAAGGCGGGTGCGCAGCCGGCGAGCAGCGGCAGGAGCGCCGCGCCGGCGCGCGTCGTCTCGTAGGCGAAGACCACCGACGCAAGAAAGGCGCGCGACGCGCCGGTAAAGAGCGCCGCCATGCCCACCACGGCCGCCATGCGCGGGTCGACGCCCGCCGCGGGCACGAGGTGCGTGGCCGCAGCGCCGAGCAGCGCGCCGGCCCCCGCCCCGATGGTGAACAGGGGGGCGAGCGTGCCACCCGAGGTGCCGCTGCCGAGCGCGATCGCCCAGGAGACGAGCTTGAGCCCGCAGAGCGTGGCGAGACCGACCCCCACGACCTCTCCGCCGACGATCCGCTCGATGTTGTCGTAGCCGACGCCGAGGGTGTGCGGTGCCACAAGCCCGACGAGCCCGACGACGATCCCGCCCAGCGCCGGCCACCACATCCAGTGAAGCGGCAGCGCGGCGAAGGCGTCCTCGACGGCGTAGACGGCGCGCGTGACGCCCACCGCAAGCAGACCCGTGACGAGGCCGACGAGCGCGTAGACCGCCACCGCCGCGCCCCCCGGGAAGGCGAGCGGCGGGACGGCGAAGATGGCGCCGCTGCCCGCCACCGCAGCGCGCACCGCGGTGGCGGTCGCGCTCGCGAGCGCGACCGGGATCACCGACCGCGGCCGCAGCTCGAAGAGCAGCAGCTCGACGGCCAGCAGCACCGCCGAGACGGGGCTGCCGAAGGTCGCCGCCATGCCGGCCGCGGCTCCCGCGGCGAGCAGCGTCTTGCGCTCCTCGGCGGTCACCGTGAGGAGCTGCCCCACGAGGGAGCCGAGCGCGCCGCCCGTGGCGATGATCGGCCCCTCGGCGCCGAAGGGCCCACCCGTCCCGATGGCGATCGCCGCCGAGAGGGGCTTGAGAAACGTGATGCGCGGCGGGATGCGGCTCTCGTTGAAAAGGACCTGCTCCATCGCCTCGGGGATGCCGTGGCCGCGGATGGCCTCGGCGCCGTAGCGGGCCATGAGCCCGACGATCACCCCGCCTGCCGCGGGCACCGCGATCACGAGCGCGCCGAGCCTGTTGCCGGCGGGCGAGACGAAGTCGGAGGCCCAGCGCCCGTAGAACGCGAGGTTGGTGATGAGCCCGATCAGCCACATGAGCACCTGCGCCGCGCCGGCCCCCGCGGCCCCCACCACGATGGCGATTGCCGCGATCAGCGGCACCCGTCGGCCCACCAGCCGCCGGCGGCGCGGAAGGCGCAAGCCGGCGAGCGCGGGACCGAGCGACGGTGCGACCGGCAGCGACGCCCGGCCGCCGTCAGCCATGTCGATGTCTCCGGCGAACCCGGCGCGCGGCGTCCTCTTCGAAGAACATCCCGGGGTGCTCGCCGTCCGGCACGGCGGCCTGGGCGATCTCCGTGAGCGTGCGCGCGAGCACGCGGCGGCGCGGGGGCGAGAGCCGCGCGAGGGCAGCGAGCAGCCGCTTCTGCACGGGCTCGGGGGCGCGGCGCAGCACGGCCCGGCCGGAGGCGGTGAGCGCCAGCTCGACGCGGCGGGCATCGGTGACGGCGTGCCGCCGCGCCACGAGCCCATGCTCGACGAGCCGCCGCACGACGACGGATACGGAGCTCTGGTCGGTGTGCGTGCGGGCGGCGAGCGCGCCGAGGGAATCGACGGGCGCGGCCGCGAGCTCCTGGAGCACGAAGAGCTGCGCGCCGCTGATCCCGACCGTCTTCTCCGCTGCCCGGGCCGAGAGCCGCAGCGCGCGCACGAGGCGGCGGAGCGCGTTCATCACCGTGCGCACGTCCTCGGCCTGCCCGCGCCGTCCGCTGCGGCGTCGCCGTTCCATTGGTCCCCATACTATGACGGCAGGGGTGGCGATGCCAAACGCCGGCGAAGATTTCTGCTACGATCGCCTCGTGCCGACGCCGGTCCTCGTCCGCCGCCTCGCCGCCGCGCTCGACGGGCCCGACGGCCCCGGAGGCGGCGCGCAGCTGCTCGTCGCCGTTTCGGGCGGTCCGGACTCGACGGCGCTGCTGGCCGCGCTGGCGGAGCTCGCCCCCGAGCGCGGCCTGCGCCTGGCGGCAGCCCACGTCGACCACGGATTGCGCGGGCCGGAGAGCGCCGCCGACCGCGAGCGCGCGGCGCGCCTCGCCCACGCGCTCGGCGTACCCTTTTGCTGGCGGCAGGCGGCCGTCGCCCCCGGGCCTGGCGTCGAGGCGCGCGCCCGGCGGGCCCGCTACGCGGCGCTCGAAGCGCTCGCCCGGGAGACGGGAGCCGCGCGCATCGTCACCGGTCACACCCGCGACGATCAGGTCGAGACGGTCCTCCTCCGCTTGCTCCGCGGCGCGGGCCGCAGCGGCCTTGCGGGCATGCGTGCCTGCCGCGGCCTTCTCTGGCGGCCGCTGCTCGCGGTGACGCGCGCCGACGTGCGGCGCTTTCTCGCCGAGCGCGGTCTCGACTTCGCGGTCGACCGCAGCAACGCCGACCTCCGCCACGTGCGCAACCGCGTGCGGCGGCTGCTCGTGCCCTGGCTCGAAGCGGAATTCAATCCCCGCCTCGGCCCGGAGCTGGCCGCGCTCGCCGCGCGCCTCGACGACGAGGAGCGCTTCCTCGCCGCCGCCGCCGCGGCGCGGGCCGCGGCGCTCGGCGCAGGGTCCGCGCTCGCCGTCGGCGTCGGCGCCGAGCCGCCCGCCCTCGGGCGGCGGATCGTGCACGCCTGGCTTACGGCGCAGACGGGCCGGACGGCCGCCGCGCACCACGTCGAGCGCGTCCTCGACCTCGCGCGCGGCCGGGCGCGCGGCCCGCTCGCCGTCCCCGGGCCGGCGCGTGTGGTGCGCGAGGGCGACTGGCTCTGGTGCCGTCCGGGCCGCGAGGTGCCGGCGGAACCGTTCGAGGCGCCGATCGCCCCCGGCGAGCGGGTGGGCGATCCGCGCGGTCGCTGGGTGCTCGCGCTCTCGGCCCCCCGCCCGGCGAGCGCCGACGATCTCGCGGGCGCGGGCCCGACGCGCGCCGTGTTCGACGCCGATGCGCTGCCGCCCACGCTGCTCGTGCGCACGCCCCGGCCCGGCGACCGCGTACATCTCGCGCGCGTGGGGACGCGCAAGCTCCAGGACGTGCTCGTCGACGCCCACGTGCCGCGGGAGGCCCGGGGTGGCCTGCCGCTGCTCGTCGGTGGTGGCACCGTGCTGTGGGTGGCGGGGGTCGTCCGCAGCTCCGCCGCGCTGCTCGGCCCGGGCACGCGGCGCGTCGTCGTCGGGACGCTCGAGCGCGCCTGAGCGCGCGTTGCCGCTGCCGGGGTCGTGTGTTACCCTGCGAAGCGGTTTTCTCCGTGTTCCGGACATCGCGTTGAATCCGGTCTCCCGCAATCTCGGCCTCTGGCTCCTCCTGCTGCTCATGGGGGTCTTGCTCTGGTCGATCGTGACCAAGCAGCAGCCGCGCGAGCCCGAGGTGAGCTTCAGCCGCTTCGTCCAGGCGGTCGAGGACGGCCGCGTGGCCGAGGTGACCATCCAGGGGCACAACATCCGCGGCCGCTACCGCGCGGAGAAGGGCGAGCTCGGCGAGGGGTTCAAGACCTTCGCGCCCGACGACCCGGATCTGGTCCGGCTGCTCCGCGACAAGGGCGTCGACATCGAGGCCCGTCCGGAGGACGCCGAGCCCTGGTACTTCGTGGCGCTCGTGCAGTGGGCGCCCATGCTGCTCCTGATCGGGGTCTGGGTCTTCTTCATGCGGCAGATGCAGCTCGGCGGCGGCAAGGCGATGTCGTTCGGGAAGAGCCGCGCCAAGCTCCTCTCGGAGAACCAGCACAAGGTGACCTTCGCCGACGTCGCCGGCATCGACGAGGCCAAGGAGGAGCTCGAGGAGATCATCGCGTTCCTCAAGGACCCGAAGAAGTTCACGAAGCTCGGCGGGCGCATCCCGAAAGGGGTGCTCCTGGTCGGGGCGCCGGGCACCGGCAAGACGCTGCTCGCCCGGGCGATCGCCGGCGAAGCCGGCGTGCCGTTCTTCTCGATCTCCGGGTCGGATTTCGTCGAGATGTTCGTCGGCGTGGGCGCCTCGCGCGTGCGCGACCTCTTCGTGCAGGGGAAGAAGAACGCGCCGTGCATCATCTTCATCGACGAGATCGACGCCGTCGGCCGCCATCGCGGCGCGGGGCTCGGCGGCGGGCACGACGAGCGCGAGCAGACGCTCAACCAGCTCCTCGTCGAGATGGACGGCTTCGAGTCGAACGAGGGCGTCATCCTGATCGCGGCGACCAACCGCCCCGACGTCCTCGACCCGGCGCTGCTGCGGCCGGGCCGTTTCGACCGCCGGGTCGTGGTGCCGCGGCCGGACGTGAAGGGGCGCGAGGGCATTCTCCGCGTGCACACCCGCAAGGTGCCGATGGCCGACGACGTCAACATCGAGCTGCTCGCCCGCCAGACCCCGGGCTTTGCGGGGGCCGACCTCGAGAACCTCGTCAACGAGGCGGCGCTCCTCGCCGCGCGGATGAACAAGGACCGCGTCGACATGGCCGACTTCGAGCTGGCGAAGGACAAGGTCATGATGGGCTCGGAGCGTCGCTCGATGATCATCTCCTTCGAGGAGCGGCGGAACACCGCCTACCACGAGGCCGGTCACGCGCTGGTGGCGAAGCTCACCCCGGGAGCCGATCCCGTGCACAAGGTGACGATCATTCCGCGCGGCATGGCGCTCGGCCTCACGCAGCAGGTGCCCCTCGATGACCGGCACACCTACTCCAAGGAGTTCCTCCTGGGGCAGCTCACCATCCTCTTCGGGGGCCGCGCCGGCGAGGAGCTGGTGCTCGGCCACATGACCACCGGGGCGGGCAACGACATCGAGCGCGCCACGGAAATGGCGCGCAAGATGGTCTGCGAGTGGGGGATGAGCGAGAAGCTCGGCCCGATGACCTTCGGCAAGAAGGAGGAGGAGATCTTCCTCGGCCGCGACTTCACACAGCGGGTCGACTACTCCGAGACCACGGCGGTCCAGATCGACGCCGAGGTGCGGCGCATTATCCTCGAGGCCTACGAGCGGGCGAAGCTGCTGCTCCGGCGCAACCTCGAGGCGCTGCACAAGATGGCGGAGGCGCTGCTCGAGCGCGAAGTCCTCGACGGGGCCGAGATCGACGACATCCTCCGCCAGTACGGAAGCCGCAACGGTGGCCTGCGCCCCGCGGCCGCGGCCACGGCGTAGCTCCGCCGCGGCGGGCAGGGCGCTGCGGACGCGTTCGGGGGTCGTCTCCCTCGAACGGGTCGCCCTCATGGGCGTGCTCAACGCCACGCCCGACTCCTTCTCCGACGGGGGCCGCCACCTCGATCCCGCCCGCGCCGCCGAGGCGGCGGCGGCGATGGTGGCAGAGGGCGCAGCGCTCCTCGACATCGGCGCCGAGTCGACGCGGCCCGGGGCGGCGCCGGTCCCTGCCGGCGAGGAGCTGCGCCGGCTCCTGCCGGTCCTGCGGGCGGTGCGCGCCGCCGTGCGGGTGCCGCTTTCGGTCGATACGCGCAAGGCCGTCGTCGCCCGCGCGGCCCTCGACGCCGGCGCCGACCTCGTAAACGACGTCTCCGCCGGACGCGACCCGGCGATGCTGCCGCTCTGCGCGGCCGCCGGGGTGCCGATCGTCCTCATGCACATGCGCGGCGAGCCGGCGACGATGCAGCGGCGGCCGCGCTACCGCGACGTGGTCGCGGAGGTCGCGGCCTTCTTGGCCGCGCGCGCCGCGGCGGCCCGCCGCGCCGGGGTGGCTTCGGACGCGATCGTGATCGATCCGGGCATCGGCTTCGGCAAGACGGTTGCCCACAACCTCGCGCTGCTCCGTCGCATGGACGCGATCGCCGCGCTCGGCTATCCCGTGCTCGTGGGCGTCTCGCGCAAGAGCTTCCTCGGGCAGTTGCTCGGCGGGGCGCCGCCGGCGGAGCGGCTCTTCGGCGGGGCGGCGGCGGTGGCGCTCGCGGTCGCGGGTGGGGCGCGCATCCTGCGCGTGCACGACGTGGCGGCGATGCGCGACGCGGCGGTGGTGGCGGAGGCGGTCGCCGCGGCATGATGGACCTGCTGCTCTCGTTTCGCTGGCAGGACGCCCTCGACATCTTCCTCCTGGCGGTCCTCATCTACTGGGGCATCAACCTGATCCGCGGCACGCGCGCGGTGCCGATGCTGATCGGCCTCGGCATCGTCTACGCGATCTACGTCGTCTCGGGCATGCTCGAGATCTACACGGTGAACGTGCTCCTGAACTACCTCCTCGACTGGACGCTCGTCCTGGTGATCATCGTCTTCCAGAACGACATCCGCCGCGCGCTCACGCAGGTCGGCAGCCGGCCGCTCTTCTCCCCGCGCGATCGCATCCGCCAGGGACAAGCCGTCGAGGAGCTGGTGAAGGCGGTCACGTACCTCGCCAGCCGCCGGGTGGGCGCGCTCATCGTGCTGCAGCACGAGGTCGGGCTCAACGAGTACATCGAGGTCGGCACGCGGCTCGATGCCCAGGTGTCGCGCGAGCTGATCACGAGCATCTTCCTGCCCGGATCGCCGATCCACGACGGCGCGCTCATCATCCAGAACGGGCGCATCACCGCGGCCGGCTGCTTTCTCCCGCTCACGACCAACCCCAACGTGTCGAAGACCCTCGGCACGCGGCACCGCGCGGCGATCGGGCTCACCGAGGAGACCGACGCGCTCGCCCTGGTGGTCTCCGAAGAGGACGGCACGATCTCGCTCGTGCGCGAGGGCAAGATCACCCGCGACGTCGACGCGGCGACGCTGCGCACGACGCTCAACCGGCTCCTCCTCGCATGAGGCTCTCCGTGCTCCGCCCGCAGCCCGAGGCCGGCTCGTCCGGCGAGGAGCCGTCCGCGCGCGGACGGCGGCTCCCGCTGCCGAGTTGGCGGGCGTTCCGCGAGGGCCTGCGGCGAAACCCGGGGCTCAAGCTGCTCTCGCTCGTGCTGGCGACGCTCCTCTGGTTCACGATCAACCTCACCGAGCGCGATGCCGAACGCCTGGTCGAGCTGCCGGTCAGCATCCGCAAGCTTCAGCCCGGGCTCATCGTGACCAACCTCCCCCCGCGCCCGATCGGGCTCACGCTGCGCGGCCCGCGCACCATCCTCGACGGCGTCGACGAGCGCAAGGAGCGCATCTCGCTCGACCTCTCCGGGGTAGGACAGGGGGAGGTTCGCATCGAGCTCAACACGGACATGATCCGCCCCGAGCTGCCGCGGCGCGTGAAGGTGGTCCGCCTGGAGCCGGCGCGGCTCACGCTGCGCATCGACCGCCTGGTGCGGCGGATGCTCCCCGTTCACGCGGACCTGGCGGGCGCCCCGGCGCTCGGCTATACGGTCGCGGAATCCCAGGTCGTGCCCGATCACGTCGAGGTCTCGGGCCCGGCGACGAAAGTGGACGAGCTCAAGGAGGTGACCACCGAGCCCATCGACCTGCGGGGGCTCAAGGAGACCTTTCAGCGCAGCGTGCTGCTCGCGTGGGCGGGGGATTTTGTGAGCTTCGTACCCGACCATGTCCTCGTGACCGTCACCTTCGAGGAGGTGATGCTCTCGCGCGACTTCCGCCACGTGGCGGTGGCGGTGCTGCATGCCGACGGCTTCCAGGTTCACGTGCGGCCCGCGACGGTGGACGTGACCGTGCGGGGCCCGCAGCGGCTGCTCGGCAGCTTGCGGCTCGCCGACGGCGCCGTGGCCGTCGACGCAGCCGGGCTCGCCCCGGGCCGGCACACGCTGCCCGTGCACGTCGAGCTGCCCGCGGGCGTCGAGCTCGTGGGCGACCCGCCCGAGGTGCAGCTCACGCTCGCACCCGCCGGAGGGGAGTCGTGACCGGGCGGCGCCTCTTCGGCACCGACGGCGTGCGGGGCATCGCCAACATCGAGCCGATGACCTCGGAGACCGCGCTGCGGCTCGGGCGGGCGCTCGCGCACGTGAGCAAGCGCTCGCCGCACCGGCACAAGATCCTGATCGGCAAGGACACGCGGCTCTCGGGCTACATGCTCGAGACGGCCATGGCCTCGGGCATCTGCTCGATGGGCGTCGATGTGCTGCTCGTGGGGCCGCTGCCCACCCCGGGCATCGCCTTCCTCACGCGCTCGCTGCGCGCCGATGCCGGCGTGGTGATCTCCGCGTCGCACAACCCGTTTCAGGACAACGGCATCAAGTTCTTCGACCGCGAGGGCTTCAAGCTGCCCGACGAGGTCGAGGCCGAGATCGAACGGTTGGTGCTCTCCGACTCGATCGACGCGCTGCGGCCCACGGCCACCGAGATCGGCAAGGCGTTCCGCATCGACGACGCGGTCGGGCGGTACAACGTCTTCGTGAAGGCCTCCTTCCCCCGGCATCTCACGCTCGACGGCCTCACGGTGGCGGTCGACTGCGGGAACGGGGCTGCCTACAAGGTCGCGCCCGAGGTCCTCGAGGAGCTCGGCGCCCGCGTCGTGCCGCTCGGGGTCACCCCCGACGGGGAGAACATCAACCAGGGCTGCGGCGCGCTCCATCCCGAGGCGCTCGCGGAGGCCGTGCGCGTGAGCGGCGCGCACGTGGGCGTCGCACTCGACGGCGACGCCGACCGCGCGATCTTCGTCGACGAGCACGGGGAGCTGGTCGACGGCGACGCGGTGATGGCCATGCTCGCTGCCGAGCTGGATGCCCGCGGCGAGCTGAAGGCCCGCACGCTGGTCGCCACGGTGATGAGCAACCTCGGCCTGCACGTCGCCATGCGCGAGCGCGGCGTCCGGGTCATGACCACGCCCGTCGGCGACCGCTACGTCGTCGAGGAAATGCTGCGCGGAGGCTACAACCTCGGCGGCGAGCAGTCGGGACACATCGTGTTCCTCGACCACAACACGACCGGCGACGGGCTCGTCACCTGCCTGGCCGTGCTCGCGCTCGTGGTCGAGAAGGGTCGCCCGCTCTCGGAGCTGCGCACGATCATGCGCCCCTTCCCGCAGATTCTCCTGAACGTCCCCGTGGTGGAGAAGCGCAACCTCGAGGAGGTGCGCGAGGTCAAGGCCGCCATTGCGCGGGCGCAGGCGGCGCTCGGGGAGCGCGGTCGGGTGCTCGTCCGCTACTCGGGGACGGAGCCGCTCCTGCGCATCATGCTCGAGGGGGAGCACGAGGGGCGCATCCGCGAGCTCGCGCACGACATCGCCGAGGCGGCGCGCCAGGCGCTTTGCGGCGAGGCCGGCGCATGAGGGGCGGCCGGCGCCGCCTGGCGGCGGCGGTGGCGCTCCTCGTCGTGGCGGCGTGCGCGGCCCCGCGGCCGCCGGCTGCGACGTGGCAGGCCGCGCAGCTCGCCGGCGAGGACGCCCAGCGCCGCGGGGACCTCGCGCGGGCGGCGGACGAATACCGGCGTGCGATCGACGCCGCCGAGCACCTGGGCGCGCAGGACGTGCGCCTCGCCCAGAGTCTCGACGCCTTGGGCGCGGTGGCGCTCGCGGAGGGCCGACCCGCGGAGGCCGAGCCGCTGCTCCGCCGTGCGCTCGGGATCACCCAGACGGCGCTCGGCCCCGAGCATCCGACGGTCGCGCGCGAGCTGGCGGTGCTGGGAGAGCTCTACAAGGGAGCGGGGCGGTATGCCGACGCCGAGCCGCTGCTCGCCCGCGTGGTGGCCATCACCGAGCGACGCCGCGGACCGGAGGACCCCGAGGTCGCCCGGCAGCTCAACAACCTCGGAACGCTCTACTACGCCGAGGGGCGATACGAGGATGCGGAGCCGCTGCTGCACCGGGCGCTCGGCATCGCCGAGCGCAAGCTCGGTCCCGACCACCCGGACACGGCGCAGACGCTCACGAGCCTCGGGGTGCTCTACGTCGCCCAGGCGCGCTACGCCGAGGCCGAGCCGTTGCTGCGCCAGGCGCTGGCGATCGACGAGCGCGCGCTCGGCCGCGAGAGCCCGGCGGTGGCGGCCAACCTGACCAATCTGGCGCTCCTCTTTGGCGCCCAGCGTCGCTACGCCGATGCCGAGCTGCTCTACCGGCGCGCGCTCGCCATCGAGGAGCAGGCGCTCGGCGCCGACCATCCCGGCGTCGCGCTCATTTTGGAAAATTACAGCCGCATGCTGCGCCAGGCGAATCGGCCGGCCGAGGCCGACCGGGTGGCGGCACGCGCGCGCGCGATCCGGGCGCGCGCGACTCCATAGCCGTGGTGGCCGCGGGTCCCGTCGGGATGCCGCGCCGGGCGCGGGGCGAGGCGCGGGGATGATCGTCACCACGGCCGCCGAGATGCGCGCCCTCGACCAGTGGACCATCGCGCACGGCACGCCCGGCCACGTGCTCATGGAGCGGGCGGGCGCGGGGGCCGCCCGCGTGCTGCGCGAGCGGTTTCCGGGGGTGCGCGGGCGCGTGGTGGTGATCTGCGGGCGCGGCAACAACGGCGGCGACGGGTTCGTCGTCGCGCGCCACCTCAAGCGCGCCAGGTTCGCCGTCGAGACGTGGCTCCTCGGCCGCCCGGAGGCCGTGCGCGGCGACGCGGCCCGCATGCTCGCCGCGTGGCGCCGCGCCGGGGGGCGCGTCGAGTCGCTCACCGACGCTGGCCGGCTCCCGGCGCTGCGCACGCGCCTTGCGCGGGCCGCGCTGGTGGTCGACGCGCTCCTCGGCACCGGGCTCGAGGCGCCGGTCGAGGGGCTCACGGCCGCGGTGATCGAGGCGATCAATGCCGCGCGGGCGCCCGTGCTCGCCGTCGATCTGCCCTCGGGGCTCTCGGCCGACACGGGCCGTCCGCTCGGCACCGCCGTGCGCGCCGCGGCCACGGCCACCTTCGGCTTCGCGAAGGTGGGGCTCTGCATCCACCCTGGGGTCGAGCACGCGGGCGCGCTCACCGTCGTCGACATCGGTATCCCGCCCGCAGCGGTGGCCGCCGTCGGTCCGCAGACGACGCTGCTCGAGCCGCACGAGGTGGGACGCCTGCTCCCGCGGCGCCGGCGCGACGCGCACAAGGGCAACTTCGGGCACGTGCTCGTGATCGCGGGCTCGCGGGGCAAGACCGGCGCGGCGCTGCTCGCCACCGAGGGCGCGGCGCGCAGCGGGGCGGGGTTGACGACGCTCGCCGCCGCGGCGACGCTGCAGCCCGTGCTCGAGGGCCACGTGCGCGAAGCGATGACCGCAGCGCTGCCCGACGCCGCCGACGGCATCGCGGTCCTCGGCGACGGCAGCGTCGTCGACGGCCTGCTCGCCGGCCGGGCCGCGGTGGTCTGCGGCCCCGGGCTCGGCCTCGCCGAGGGCACCCGCGCGCTCGTCGCGCACGTCGTGCGCCGCTGTGCGGCGCCGCTCGTGCTCGACGCCGACGGGCTCAACGCGGTGGCGGGCACGGAGCTCCTCGCCGCGCGCGCCGGACCGACGGTCGTGACGCCTCATCCGGGCGAGATGGCGCGCCTGGTCGGCACGGACACCGCCGCGGTGCAGGCCGATCGGCTGGGGACGGCGCGGCGGCTCGCCGCCGCGACGGGGGCCGTGGTCGTGCTCAAGGGCGCGCGCACCGTGATCGCATCCCCGGATGGCACGGCAGCCATCTGTCCCGCGGGCAACCCCGGCATGGCGAGCGGCGGCACCGGCGACGTGCTCGCGGGCATCGTGGGTGGGCTGCTCGCCCAGGGGCTCGCGCCCGCCGACGCGGCTGCGCTCGCGGTCTTCGCCCACGGCCTCGCCGGCGACCAAGTGGCGGCGCGGCGGGGCGAGGTGGGTCTCCTCGCGCGGGATCTCCTCGCCGAGCTGCCGGCGGCACTCGCACACCTCCAGGCCGCGGCCGAGAAGGACGCCCGTGGAGGTGCGTGAGGTCGAGAGCCGGACGCCCGCCGACACCGAGGCGCTCGGCGCGGCGCTCGGGCGGGCCGCAGTGGGGGGCGAGCTCATCGGGCTCAGCGGCGAGCTCGGCACGGGCAAGACCTGTCTCGTCCGCGGAATCGCCCGCGGTCTCGGCTGCGATCCCGACCTCGTGCACAGCCCCACGTTCGTGATCGCCACCGAGTACCGCGGCGGCCGCCTGCCCCTCGCCCACGTCGACCTCTACCGCCTTGAGAGCCCTGGCGCCGATGCGCTATCGTTGCGCGACGTGCTCTACGGCGAGGGCGTCGCGGCCGTCGAGTGGTTCGAGCGGCTGCTCCCCGCAGCCGGCGAGGACCTGCTGCTGGTCACGCTTCGACACGGCGGAGGCGACCGGCGGCTCATCCGGCTCGAGGCGCACGGCCCGCGCCACGAGCGGCTGCTGCGCGCGGCGCTCGGCACGTGAAGGCTCGATGGCGCTCGTCGTACAGAAGTTCGGCGGCACCTCCGTCGCCGATCTCGATCGCATCCGGCACGTGGCCGGGCGCATCGCGCAGGCGCGCGCGCGCGGTGCGGAGGTGCTCGTCGTGGTCTCGGCGATGGCCGGCGAGACCAACCGGCTGCTGGCACTCGCGCGCCAGGCCGCACCCGCGCCCGATCCCCGCGAGACCGACGCGCTCGTCGCCACCGGCGAGCAGGTGACCGCGGCCCTCACGGCGCTCGCCCTCCACGCCGTGGGCGTGCCGGCGCGGTCGTTTTTGGGACTGCAGGTGCCGATCGTCACCACGGCCGACCACGGGCGCGCCCGCATCCTGCGCATCGAGGAGGAGCGGCTGCGGCGGACGCTCGCGGCCGGCACCGTGGCGGTGGTGGCGGGGTTCCAGGGCGTGGCCGAGGACGGCAGCATCACGACGCTCGGCCGCGGCGGCTCGGACACGAGCGCGGTGGCGCTCGCGGCCGCGCTGGGCGCGGCGGAGTGCGAGATCTTCACCGACGTCGACGGCATCTACACGGCCGATCCGCGCATCGTCCCGCGCGCGCGCAAGCGCGTGCGCATCGCGTACGACGAGATGCTCGAGCTCGCGAGCCTCGGGGCCAAAGTGCTGCAGATCCGCTCGGTCGAGTTCGCGCGCCGCTATCGCGTGCCGGTCCACGTGCGCTCCTCGTTTCACGACGGGGAGGGCACGTGGGTCGTCGAGGAGGATTCCACGATGGAAGAGGAGTCGGTGGCGGGGGTGACCTACGACCGCGACCAGGCGAAGCTCACCGTGCTCCGCGTCCCCGACCGCCCGGGTGTGGCGGCGACGCTCTTCGGAGCGATCGCGCGCGCCGGCGTGGTCGTCGACATGATCATCCAGAACGCGAGCGCCGACGGCACGACCGATCTCACGTTCACGGTGCCGCGCGGGGACTACGAGCGCGCCCGCCCGCTGGTCGAGGAGACGGCGCGGGCGATCCGCGCCCAGGGGGTCGTGGGCGAGACCGACATCGCCAAGGTGTCGATCGTGGGCAGCGGCATGCGCACGCACGCCGGCATCGCCGCGCGCATGTTCGAGGTGCTCGCCCGCGAGGGGATCAACATCCAGATGATCTCCACCTCGGAGATCAAGATCTCCGTGGTGATCGACGCCAAGTATACGGAGCTGGCCGTGCGGGCGCTGCACGACGCCTTTCTCGGGTGACCCATGCCGACCCGTCGCATCCGTCTCTACGACACGACGCTGCGCGACGGCTGTCAGGCCGAGGACGTGGCGTTCACGCTCGACGACAAGCTCCGCATCGCCGAGCGGCTCGACGCCCTCGGGATCGACTACGTCGAGGGCGGCTGGCCGGGGTCGAATCCGCGCGACGAGGAGTTCTTCCGGGCCGTCAAGCGGCTCAAGCTCCGCCACGCGCGCGTGGCGGCGTTCGGGTCGACGCGGCGGGCGGGCGTGCGCGCGAGCGAGGACCGCAACCTCCAGCTCTGCGTGCGCGCCGAGACGCCGGTCGTGACCATCGTCGGCAAGACCTGGGACCTCCACGTGCGCGAGGACCTCCGCATCCCGCTCGCCGAAAACCTCGAGGTGATCCACGACTCGATCGCCTACCTCAAGCGCCACGCCGACGAGGTGATCTTCGACGCGGAGCACTTCTTCGACGGGCTCGCCGCCAACGCCGAGCACGCGCTCGCCTGCCTGCGGGCGGCAGCCGACGCCGGGGCCGATCTCCTCTGCCTCTGCGACACGCGCGGCGGTTCGCTGCCGGGCGCGATCGCCGCGGGCGTCGACGCGGCGCGGGCGGCGCTGCCCACCGCCGCCTTCGGCATCCACTGCCACAACGACTGCGAGCTCGCAGTCGCCAACTCGCTCGCTGCGGTCGAGCACGGCTGCGTCCAGGTGCAGGGGACGATCAACGGCCTCGGCGAGCGCTGCGGCAACGCGAATTTGATCTCGCTGATCCCGATTCTCCAGCTCAAGTGCGGGCTCGCGTGCGTGACGCCCGCGCAGCTTCGCCAGCTCGCCGAGGTGTCGCACTTCGTCTACGAGCTCGCCAACCTCGAGCCCAACAAGCGCCAGCCCTTCGTCGGGCAGAGCGCGTTCGCGCACAAGGCCGGGCTGCACGTGGCCGCGGTGCAGAAGAACGCGACGACCTACGAGCACATGGATCCGGCCCTCGTCGGCAACGTGCAGCGGGTGCTCGTCTCCGATCTCGCCGGGCGCTCGAACCTCCTCGCCAAAGCGGCCGAGTACGGCATCGACCTCGCGAGCGACAAGCCCGCGGTGCAGGCGCTTTTGCGCGAGCTCAAGGAGCTCGAGGCGCGCGGCTACGCCTACGAGGGCGCGGAGGCGTCCTTCGAGCTGCTCATGCGCAAGGCGCTCGACGGTGGCCGCGAGCGCTTCTTCCGCCTGATCGGCTTCCGCGTGATCGACGAGAAGCGCCACGAGGGCGAGCCGCCGATCGCCGAGGCGACGATCCAGCTCGAGGGGCCCGACGGGCAGATCGAGCACACTGCGGCCCAGGGCAACGGCCCCGTGAACGCACTCGACGGGGCCCTGCGCAAGGCCCTCAGCAAGTTCTACCCGGAGATCGCCAGCGTGCGGCTGCACGACTACAAGGTGCGCGTCCTCGGCAGCGGCGAGGGGACGGCGGCGCTCGTGCGGGTGCTGATCGAGTCGGGCGACGAGCACGAACGTTGGGGCACCGTCGGCGTCTCGCACAACGTGATCGAGGCGAGCTGGCAGGCGCTGGTCGACAGCATGGACTACAAGCTGCACAAGCACCGGCGGGCGGCGGGGCGGCGGCGCGCCGCGCGTCCGAGCTGACGCGGGGGAGCGCCGTGCGGGTTTACCTCGACCACAACGCCGGCGCGCCGCTGCGCGGGCCGGTGCGGGACGCGATGCTCGACGTGCTCGCCGGGCCGCCCGCCAATCCCTCGAGCGCGCACCGCGAAGGGGCGCGGGCGCGGCGGCTCATCGAGGAGGCGCGCGCCGAGGTCGCGGCGCTGATCGGCGCCGCGCCCGCGGAGATCGTCTTCACGAGCGGCGCCACCGAGGCGAACAACCTCGCGCTGCGCGGCGTGCGTCCGGGGACACACATCGTGACGACGGCCATCGAGCATGCGTCGGTGCTCGCGACCGCGCACGCCCGGGGGCCCGTCACGGAGGTCGGCGTCGACGCCGAGGGGCGTGTCGCTGCGGCGGACGTGCTCGCGGCGTGTACCCCCGAGGTAGGGCTCGTGAGCGTCGGCCTCGCCAACGGCGAGGTGGGATCCGTGGCGCCGGTCGGGGCGATCGCGGCGGGGCTCGCCGGCCGCGGCATCCTGTTCCACACCGACGCCGCGCAGGCAGCCGGGCGGCTCCCGATCGACGTGCGGGCGCTCGGCGTCGATCTGCTCTCGCTCTCCGCGCACAAGCTCGGCGGCCCGGCAGGGGTGGGGGCGCTCTGGGTGCGCCGCGACGTCACGCTCGTGCCCCAGCTCACCGGGGGGCCGCAGGAGCGTGGCCGGCGGGCAGGCACGGAGAACGTGGCGGCGATCGTGGGCTTCGGGGTCGCGGCCCGGCTCGCGCGCGAGGAGCTCGAGCGGGCCGCGGCACACATGGCGGCGCTCACGGAGGCGCTGCTTGCGGGGCTGCGCGCGCGCGTGCCGGATTGCGTGCACAACGGCCCGCAGACCGGCCCGCGGCTCCCGAACACGGTCAACGTGCGCTTTCCCGGCTGTTCCGGCGAGAGCCTGCTCGTGCTCCTCGATCTCGCCGGCATCGCGGTCTCCCTCGGGTCGGCCTGCGCCGCCGGGGCCCCGGAGCCCTCGCACGTGCTGCGGGCCATGGGCCGCTCGCCGGAAGAGGCGCGCAGCGGGCTTCGGCTGAGCGTGGGCCCCGAGACGACGGCCGCGGAGGTCGCCTACGCGGTCGAGGTGATCGCGCGCACGGTCGCCGAGGTGCAGGCGCGGGCCGCGGCATGAGCCGGGAGCGGGTCGTCGTCGCCATGAGCGGCGGGGTCGATTCGAGCGTGGCGGCCGCACGGCTCGTCGCCGCGGGCTTAGAGGTCGTCGGCATCTCGCTGCGGCTCGTCGCGGACGGGGAGGGGAGCTGCTGTTCGCTCGACGACTTCCACGACGCGCGCGCCGTCGCCGAGCACCTTGGCTTCCCGCACTACGTCTTCGACGCGCGCGAGACGTTTGCCGCGCGCGTGATAACGCCCTTCGTGGCCGACTACCTCGCCGGCCGCACGCCGAACCCGTGTGCCCGCTGCAACCAGCACGTGAAGTTCGACCTCCTCTGGCAGTGGGCACGCGAGCTCGGCGCCACGCACCTCGCAACCGGCCACTACGCCCGCATCGCGACCGACCCCGCAAGCGGTCGCCCGCTGCTGCGCGCCGCGGCCGACCCCGCCAAGGATCAGAGCTATTTCCTCTTCGCGCTCGACGCGGCGGCGCTCGCGCGCACGCTCTTCCCGGTGGGCGATCTCACGAAGGCCGAGGTGCGGCGCACGGCCGCCGCCCTCGGGCTTCCCGTCGCGCAGAAGCCCGAGAGCATGGAGGTGTGCTTCGTGCCGGGCGGGGATGCCGCCCGCTTCGTGGCGCACGAGGCGCCGCCCGGCGGGCTGCGTCCAGGGGTCCTCGTGGACGAGGACGGCCAGGTGCTCGGCCGGCACGCGGGCATCCACGGCTTCACGATCGGCCAGCGCCGCGGGCTCGGCGGCGGGGTGGGGGCCCGGCGCTACGTCCACGCCATCGACGCGGCGAGCGGGACCGTGCTTGTCGGCGCCGCGCCCCCCCGGGCGGCCGGTGTGGTCGCCCGCGAGGTCACCTGGGGCGCGCAGGGGCCGCCGCCGCCGGGTGCCGCGGTGGGCGTCCGCCTCCGCCACCGCCAGCCGCTCGTGCCCGCGCACGTGCTCGTCGCCAACGCGGCCGAGCTGCGCCTCGCCTTCGACGGCTCCGGGCCGGCGGTGACCCCGGGGCAGGCGGCGGTCGTCTATCGCGGAGACGTCGTCCTCGGCGGCGGCTGGATCGTGGGTGCGCTCCCGGCAGACGGGCGCGAGGCGGCGCGAGCGGCGCCATGACCGACGAGGCGCGCGCTGCCCTCGAGGCCCGGCTCGGCCACCGCTTCGTGCGCCCCGAGCACCTCGCGACCGCGCTCGCCCACCGCTCGCACGCCAGCGGCGCGCCCAACAACGAGAAGCTCGAGTTTCTCGGCGATGCGGTGCTCGGGCTCGCCATCTCCGATCTCCTGATGGCCCGCTTCCCCGAGGCGCGCGAGGGCGAGCTTTCGAAGATGCGCGCGGCGCTGGTGAACGCCGAGGTGCTCGCGCAGAAGGCCCGCGAGCTCGATCTCGGGCGCTGGCTGCGGCTCGGCAAGGGCGAAGAGAAGACCGGGGGGCGGGAGAAGACCTCGATTCTCGCTGCCGGCTACGAGGCCCTCCTCGGCGCCGTGTACCTCGATGGCGGCTATGAGGCCGCGCGCCGGATCGTCGCCGCGCAGTTCGCCGGCGACCTCGCGGCCGAGGCCGCGCTCAGCCTGCGCGACTACAAGACCCAGCTTCAGGAGCTGACCCAGCGGCTGTTTCGGGCGGTCCCGCAGTACACGCTGGTCGAGGAACGCGGACCGGATCACGACAAGTCGTTCGTCTCGGAGCTCACGATCGGCGGGCGGCTGTACGGCCGCGGCGTCGGCCGCACGAAGAAGCTCGCCGAGCAGGCGGCCGCCATGGCCGCGCTCGCGGCGCTCGCGCGCGAGCACCCTGGGATCGCGGAATGACGCCGCCCGAGCACCACAGCGGCTACGTCGCGCTCGTGGGCCGGCCGAACGTCGGCAAGTCGACGCTGCTGAACGCGCTCGTCGGCGCGAGGCTGGCCATCGTCACGCCGAAGCCGCAGACGACGCGCACGCGCATCGCTGGCATCCGCACGCTGCCGGGCGCACAGGTGGTGTTCCTCGACACGCCGGGCATCCACGCGGCGCGCTCGGTCTTGAACCGCCGGATGGTCGAGATCGCCCGCCGCGCGCTCGGCGAGGCCGACGTCGCGGCGCTCGTCCTCGACGCGGCGGCGGGCGTGACCCCGGCGGACCGGGAGCTCGCCACGGAGGTGGCCACGAGCGGCAAGCCGGCGCTCGCCGTCCTCAACAAGATCGACCTCGTCGCCAAGCCGGCGCTGCTTCCGCAGATGGAGGCACTGGCAGAGCTGCTCCCCGGACGCGACGTCGTGCCCGTGAGCGCGCTCGGCGGGGAGGGCGTCGCCGCGCTCCTCGCCGCGGTGGTGGCGCTCCTGCCGCCGGGCCCGCGTCTCTTCCCCGAAGAAGACTTGACGACCGAGAGCGAGCGGTTCCTCGTGCAGGAGGCGATTCGCGAGCAGCTCCTGCTCGCGCTGCGCGAGGAGGTTCCTTACGCGGCGGCCGTCGTGGTCGACGCGTTCCGCGAGGAGCCCGAGCGGAATCTCCTCGTGATCCAGGCCACGATCCTCGTCGAGCGCCCCGGCCACAAGGCGATCGTGATCGGCGCCGGCGGGCGGCAGCTCCGCGAGATCGGCCGGCGGGCGCGGGAGGCGATCGAGGCGTTTTTCGGCCGGCGGGTCTACCTCGAGCTGTTCGTCCGCGTCGAACCGGGCTGGTCGCGCAACCCGCGCCGGCTCGCCGAGCTCGGGCTGTGAATCCGACGGATCTCCCGCGCGTCGCCATCGTCGGCCGGCCGAACGTCGGCAAGTCGAGCCTGTTCAACCGGCTCGTCGGCGCCCGGCGCGCGATCGTCGACGACCGGCCCGGCGTCACGCGCGACCGCGTCGTGGCCCAGGCCGAGCACGCCGGCCGCGCGTTTCTCTGCATCGACACGGGCGGCTTCTTCGCCGAGCCGGCCGACCCGGGGACGCTCGCCGCGGCGGTGCGCGCCCAGGCGCTCGCCGCGGTCGAGGAGGCGGACGTCGTGGTCTGCCTCTTCGATGCGACCGCGGGCCTCCTGCCAGCGGACCGCGAGCTGGCGCGGCTGCTTGTGCGCAGCCGCCGCCCGGTTCTCTGGGTCGTCAACAAGGTCGACACGCCGGCGCGCGAGCCGCTCCTCGGGGACTTCTACGCGATCGGCGCCGCGCGGCTGCTTCCGGTCTCGGCCGAGCACAACCGGGGGCTCGAGGGGCTCCGCGAGGCGATCGTGGCCGCGCTCCCGCCGAGCGCGCCCGCGCAGGCGGCCGCCGCCCCGGGCACCCGGCTCGCCTTGGTCGGGCGGCCGAACGTGGGGAAATCCTCGCTGCTCAACCGGCTCCTCGGCGCGCCGCGGGTGATCGTGGCGCCGGAGGCGGGGACGACGCGGGATGCCGTCGACACGTCGCTCGTCGTCGACGGCATCCCCTACATCCTCGTCGACACCGCGGGCATCCGCCGCCGCGCGCGCATCGAGGACCGCCTCGAGCGCCACGGCGCGGTGCGCGCCCTCGGCGCGCTCGCCCGGGCCGATGTGGCGCTCGTCGTGCTCGATGCGGCGGAGGGCATGACCGACCAGGACGCGCGCATCGTCGCGCGCGCCTGGGACGCGGGGCGTGCCGTCGTCTTGCTCGCCAACAAGTGGGACACGCTGCCGCCCGAGCGCCGCGATCCCGATGCCTTTCGCCGCACGCTCGCCGCCGAACGGCCGGCATTCGCCCACTTGCCCGTGCTCTGTGTCTCGGCGTGCACGGGCGAGGGGCTCGGCGAACTCTTCCCGCTCGTCGCGCGCGTGGACGCGGCCTACGGGCGCACGCTCCCGACCGCCGCCCTCAACCGGGCGCTTGCCGCCGCGGTCGCCGCAACCCCGCCGCCGAGCCCGCGAGGCCGCGCGCTGCGGTTCTTCTACGCCGCGCAGGTGGGGCGACGGCCTCCGGAGGTCGTCGTGTTCACGAACGCGCCCGCCGCCGTGCCGCCGGCCTACCTGCGGTACCTCGGCACGCGTCTGCGCGAGGCGTTCGGGCTCGAGGGGGTGCCGCTGCGGGTGGTGCTGCGCGCGCGGCACGAGGGGAGGGTCAGCGCAGCCCCTGGGCGCGGTAGCGGGCGGCGTACTCGACGTAGTTCTGCGCGAGCCCGCGCAGGTGCGCCAGCTCCTCGCCACTGACCTCGCGCACCCGCCGCGCCGGGCTCCCGAGCACGAGCGAGCGCGCCGGGATGCGCGTGCCCGGGGTGACGAGCGCGCCCGCGCCCACCAGGCACTCCTCCTCGATCACCGCGCCGTCGAGCACGCGCGCGCCGATGCCGATCAGGCAGTGGTCGCCGATGGTGCAGCCGTGGAGCACGGCCGCGTGACCGACGGTGACGCCCGTGCCGATGATCGTGGGCCAGCGGCCGCGGGCGACGTGCACCGTGGCGTTGTCCTGGAGGTTCGTGCGCGCCCCGATGCGCACGCGCTCGACGTCGCCGCGCACGACGGTGTGGAACCAGAGGCTCGCCTCGGGGCCGATCACGACGTCGCCGATCACGACCGCGGAGTCGGTCACGTAGGCGCTCCCATCGATCGCGGGCGTCTTGCCGCCGAAGGGGGCGATCATCGGGCGGCTCTTAGCGCCCGCGTGCGCCGCGGCGCAAGCCCGCCGGCGGCGGCGCCCTGTGGCACGCACTGGAGATGTCCGCTCCATAAGCACTCGAAGATGTCCGCCCTGACGGCTACCCCCGTACCATGCAGGACGTGGGGCGGCAGGTGGCCAGGGAGATCCGGGCGATGACGCGCAAGGA